>OIFX01000017.1_pt1 | contig 230222 bp, 196 predicted proteins | sample 1582151 | NCBI WGS metagenome assembly OIFX01 (sample SAMN07501068, study PRJEB24779) | human gut metagenome
CTTACATTAAAAGGACTAAGTCCTGTGCAATACAGAACTCAATCCTTAACTTAAATATTTAGTCTAACTTTTGGGGGTCACTTCATAGTGGGCTTCTTTTTTACTTGTGGAAAATTTCTTCTGATTTAGTGTAAAAATCCTATATATGCAAATTCAAATTGGACTAAACATTTTTATCTAATGATAAAAGCGTTTACACGATGAAAAGATTTAGGGATAACTAAATAAGCTTATTCTAATTTATAGAAAAATTTCAGATATGCAAAAACTTAAAGATAGACATTATCCATGCTAAAATAAATCCACGCTTGTGGGAAAGGAGATAGAATGAAAACAATAAAACAAGTGTTATTGGTATTGTTTAGTGCCATTTTAATGGTTGGTATGACACTAGCGGGAATGTCTAGTTTGAAAGTAGATGCCTCAACAACGGTATCTTGGAATTTCAAAAACTCAAGTTTCAAAAATCTTGGAACAATTTCTAGCACAACGACGGTTGATGGCTTGACGTTGGTAGCAACAGATAGCTTTACCATGCAAGTTAAGGTTAAAGATGCGACGTTTTCTGAAACTGATTATACCTATGCTTTGGCGCTTAGTGGGAGGGGTGACCAAAACGGCAAAGCTGTCAAGGTTCCAGTGTCTGGAAATGACGTGATTAAAGTAAGCTTTCAAAGCGCTTCAAGCACAGACACAAGAATATTGATTGTTGCTGATTCAGCAGGAAATTAATAGACAACAATGTTTGCTGGGGCAATAGTTAGTACACAATCTTACACTTATACAAGTAGTGGGGAGGCTATTTGGGTATATTCACAAGATAGCAGTATTGATATTTTTAAAATTCAAGTTGATTCAAACGGCATAAGCAGTACATCAACTACCACAACAACTTCAGATGCTTCTGCAACCAACACATCAGACGATATAGTCGTAACAAGCTATTCGGAATTGCTTTCAGCGATTAGCCAAGCAGAAAATGCTGGTGGTGGCAAAATTTACGTATCAGGGACAGGCATTGCTTGTAGCGGACAAATTGCGCTTTCAAAAGCCAATGATAATGTCCAAATTAAAAGTTGTTAAGAGTTTTTATTTGCATATTCTAAATTGGTATCTTATGATATACCGTAAAAGATACATAAAGAGGTATGATATATGGTTTTAGCTTATAATAAAAGTTACAATTTAAGAACTTATCAAAAAATTTATAATCAAGCAGAAAAAGTATTTTAAGTTATAATAACACTATGAAAATCGGAGATAAAGCATTTTTTAGTTTTTGGGAAAATAGCAGAGCTGTGACAAGTGCCAATCAGGCAAAGGAAGTCTTGGAGAAAGTCATGGCAATTGCTCAAATGCCTTTAGAATTAACTGGTAACGTCAGCCAGACACGCGAGTTGATAAATCAGTTTTCGGATAACTTGGCACCAGATCATGTCTTTTGGCAAGAATTTGCGGAGGTTGTCCAACTTGCCTTTCCAGCAGAAAGCATGGTAGCCGATAATTTACTGGCTCACCAAATTCATCAATTTCGTTATGTGATTTCTGCCTACCAAGCACAGTGGGTACGAGAATATTTTCCAGCTCAAAATGACCGTTTATCCTTGTTGACTTATCTAAAAGGAAAGAAGGGACGACGTTTTTGGCGGAAGCAATTTGATTTTGATTTGACAGAATCGTCACGCCTTCACAATAAAGCTCCTAAACAGCCTATTTTGGGATTTTCGTTACCCATTAACTTGAAAATTGTAATGGGATTTCACACGGAATTTATCCTAGATAGCCAAGGGCGTTTTGCAAATGAAATTGACCCACAGGGTACCAATCATAATGGTATTATCAACGGTGCTAGTTTTAACTATGCGAATCAGAATGACAAAAGGCATTATGAACTTGATATTGCTCCCATTAAACCACACGATCCTGCCTTTCGGAAACAAATCTTAGCCAATCAAGGCAATCGTTTTTCAGCACCACTTTTAATCAAAAAACGCCAACACGAACAATGGGAGCACAGCTATTTTAATAAAAAAGGGCATTATGCCAAAGCAGGGAAATCTGCCTATCAGCAAGTCAAGGCTTTGCGGCGCTCCTTCCAAAGTGAATTAAGAAAGTTGAAAAAATAGCAAAACAAATATGAGGTATTTCTGCGGCAAGTCCAGCTGGGCTTGCCATATTTAGTGCAATTTATGGTATGATGAATGTAAGAATTTACGTTTTAGAGGTGTTAAATGGCTAAGGTTTATGTGGCAGATGATGAAAAAAATATTCGTGAATTGATTGCGTCATTTTTACGTGAACAAGGACTTGATGTTGAGATTTTTGAGACAGGAGACCAACTGTTACTACGCTTCATGGAGGAAGAAGCAGATGTAGTGATTTTGGATGTTATGATGCCAGGGACAAATGGTGTTGAGATTGTGACTATGCTTCGTAAACGCTCTGATGTGCCCATTATCCTATTAACAGCACGTGATAGTGATGCTGATTTTGTTAAAGGTTTTTCAGCAGGAGCAGATGACTATTTCACCAAGCCATTTTCACCGTTAAAATTAAGCTTGCGCGTGAAAGCTATTTTGGCACGCCAACCGCAATCGCAAGAAGTGGTTAAAGGAACCTCAGATGTCGTGACTTACGAAGCGCTGACCTTATCCGAGAAAGAACGCACGGTCACCTATGACAATCAAGTCTTAAAACTGACCAATACAGAATTTGAATTATTAAAAATGCTGATGAATCATGCAGAAGAGGCTGTTTCACGTGATGAACTTTTGCATCACATTTGGGGATACGAAAGTAGCATAGAAACACGGGTAACGGATGATACCATTAAACGCTTGCGTAGAAAATTGAGAGGAGTCGATAGTCATGTCCTTATTGAAACAGTTTGGGGCTATGGTTTCAAACTCACGAAAAAACAATAAAAAACAGCTCAATTACCCGAAAAAAATATTGCAGAAAAAGCGTCGAAATTTGCGTTTCAAAACGACACTATTTGTTCAGCCTTTAACCATTATTATCGTTTCTTTTGCTATTATTCTTTTAGTATTTAATGTGCTTTTGAAATTATTTATTGCTGAGCAAGCATTTACAGCTGTACAAAATCAATATGATACTTTGGACACTTTATATGTCGGTGATACTCCAGAAACGACAGCAGAAGGAAATATTTTTGAGACTACTTATGTCATTGCAGACGACTCTTTTGATATTAAGTACATTTCAGCTTCTATGTACGATTTATCAGAGAAAAAAATTTCTGAAAAGATTATTGATTATTTTTCAGATAATGATGATATTGAATGGTTTGATGATATTGATGAGGATGATGCAGACTATAGTGATTACCAAAATAGTTTAAATTACTTTAAAAAAGTTGAAATTGATGGTTCAGCTTACATGATCAAAATGCAGGAATATCCTGGCACATTAGCAGACAGTTATGTCAAACAAGACAATAATGATGATTCTCCAACGTATTATATTTTCGTTTTTGCCAATGTCACACCGATTGAAGAACTGGAAGATTATATTAATTTTATATTATTAGTTTTGATGGTTATTGTCGGAATCGTTGCTAGTATCAGTATTTTTCTTACCGCTCGAAAACTTGACCGAAATTTTGGTAGTTTGAAATCTTATATTTTACGTGTTGGCAATCGCGAAAAAAACTTGCCAACAGAAAACTTTGCCTACCGTGAATTTAATGAAGTTGGGCAAACTGTTGAGCGGATGAATGATATGATTGATGCTAACCAACGTAGTCAACAACTCTTCTTTCAAAATTCTTCTCATGAATTGCGGACGCCTTTGATGTCTATTCAAGGCTATGCTGAAGGTATTAAAGAGGGGGTTATTGATGCCAAACAAGCAGCTAGTGTCATTGTTGATGAAAGTCAGAAAATGACTGATTTGGTGGATGATATTTTGACACTTTCGAAAATGGAATCCGTCCAAACACAATTACAGCTGGAAAAGCTGAATATTACAGACCTTCTTTATGATGTTAGTTGGCGCTTGAAAGCCAAGGCTGATGAACGCGGTATTACCTTTGAACATCACTTTGACGATGATTATTTGGAAATAGAAGCCGATGAAAAGTTATTGGAACGTGCATTTACCAATATTTTATCGAATGCTGTCCGCTACGCTAAAACACAAATCAGTATTTCAGGAAAGCTGATAGAAAATCAATTACAAATCACTATTTCAAATGATGGCGAAGCTATTTCAGAGCAAGACCAAGAGCACTTATTTGAACGTTTCTACAAGGGAAAAGGTGGTCATTTTGGCATTGGACTTGCCATTACCAAGGAAATTGTTGAGCGCCATAAGGGAACAATCACTGTAATCTCAAATGCCCAAGAAACGAGTTTCATAATTTATTTGCTAGTAAAGTAACGAGGTAATAATAAAAAATACGAAGCTGAGCACCTTGTCTCAACTTCGTATTTTTGTTCTCATTTAGTCTACCTCAAATCTTTCAATCGTCTTACAATTTTGTAAGAGCGCAAGTGCTGAAATCTAGTAAACTAGACTTAGAAGAAATTGCCACACTTTTGCCACAGCTTTTCAATACTTTAGCTGAGATTTTTCAAAAAAGCTTGGTTATAATAGACATATAATGTCGAAGAGAGGAAAAGATGACAGTTTCAAAAAAGTTTAAAATTGATTTGATGAGTGTACTAGCAGTGCTTTTGATAATCTTGTCTATTTACGCTTACAATAATCTTGGTTACACTTTAAGTAGCAAAGAAGCTTATCAAATTGCTTACCAAAACGCTGGTGTTGCAAGCAAGGAACTTCTTTCAAAATCTTTTGAGAAAAGCCGTTTGGGATTAAAGGCAACTTATCATATTACCTTAAAAACTGAAACGACAGACTACAGTTACACCATTGATGCCTCAACGGGTTCTATCATGCAGCGGCAATTTCACGAAAAGTAACTGTTAAGACCCTTTAATTTAAGATATTATTTTAATGAAAAGAAAGAGACATGGCATTTAGCCGATGGTAGCTAAGTGATAAGGAGACTAAAATGAAAAAATCTAAGAAATCAATACTTTATATATTACTTTTACTGGTTTTACCGTTAGCACTTATTGTTTATCTTCTAGAATTGTTTGGTCTGAAGATTATTAGTTGGCGACGTTGAAGTGACACTTTCATTTTTGAGACAAGGGAGGGGAATCTATGGTAGAAGCTGGAACTCAGAGAAAAAATATTCAAATTTTAACAGGAATTGGTTTTATTATTTCTATTGGATTGTTAATTTTCTTTAAACAACACCCAACATATTTCCAAGTTGGAGGAATCTTTCAAAGTTCCCTTGGACAACTTGGGTTCTTTGCACCGCTTATCTTTGTGCTCTTACAAGTGGTTCAAGTCGTTTATCCGATTATTCCTGGTGGGATGACAAGTGTTATTGGTTACATTGCATTTGGACCTATCTGGGGATTTATTTATAACTTTATTGGTATTTTTGCAGGTTCTCTATTAGCTTTTGGGCTTGCTAGACGTTATGGTGAGACTTTTGCCAAAGCCTTTGTCTCACAAGAAACTTATGATAAGTACGTCGGTTATCTAGACCTCAATGATGGTAAATTTTACGCTAAATTTTTAGGAGCAGCCTTTGCTTTACCAGGATTTCCAGATGATTTCCTTTGCATGGTATCTGGGCTTTCAAAAATGACTTGGAAGAAATTTATCACGATTTTCCTCATTACCAAACCAGTGACGCTTTATATTTACACCGTTGTGGCGTATAAAGGGTTGAACTATTTATTAACACTATTCCATTAATGATTTGATTGAATAAACAATAACTTCTTTTTGACATATGACAGCAAAAAATCCCTTACTCACATTGAGTAAGGGATTTTTGTTTGATTTATTATTCGGCAGCTTTTTCCCATTTTTTAGCCAATCGGCGTGAAATTGTTGAAATGGTAAAGTTAATCACAAAGTAAATGGCAGCAATCAAAGCATATAGTGTAAAAACTTGGTTTGCTTCAAAGTAACGTCCCATCAAGATTTGGCTTTTACCAAATAATTCTTGAATAGCGATAACTGAATATAGCAATGACGTATCTTTGATAACTGTTACGAATTGTGAAATGATAGCTGGCAGCATTTTACGGAATGCTTGTGGAAAAATAATGTAAATGAAAATCTGTAAATTTGTCATCCCTTGTGCTAGACCAGCTTCGGTTTGCCCATCATCAACACCATTTAGCCCTCCACGGATGATTTCAGCAAGAGCAGCAGAAGTAAAGACAGTAAAGGCAGTAATTCCTGCTGGTGTTGATTTCATTTGAAAAATAAGGAAAATAATGAAAATCCAAAGCAAGTTTGGAACGTTTCGGACAAATTCAATATAAATACTTGAAATCCAACGCAGAATCGGATTTTTCCCATTACGCATGACAGCAAGTACTGTTCCGATAAGTGTTGATAGTACAATTGCAATAAATGAGATATAAATCGTTAGCCATAATCCTTGGAGGATAAAGCTAATGTTGGTAGGTGTTAATACTGACATTTATTCTCCTCCTAAAGTGAATATGATTTCTTGTTTTCTTCCTCTTTACGACGTGCCCATGTTGCAAGAGGGAAACACATAATGAAGTAAAGAAGTGCTGCACCAGCAAAGGCAGGAACATAGTTAGTAGTTTCATATGCCCAAGCTTTTGCTGTAAACATGATGTCTGCTCCTGAGATGATAGCGACCGTTGATGTATTTTTTATCAAGTTAACCACTTGATTAGTGAGTGGTGGCAAGATTGTACGTACCGCTTGCGGTAGGATAATTAAACTCATGGTTTGACTATAAGTGAATCCTTGTGAAAGAGCAGCTTCTGTTTGCCCTTTTGGCACAGCTTCAATCCCCGAACGAATAACTTCGGCGATATAAGCACCGTGGTAAATCCCAACGCAAAGAACAGCTGTAAAGAATGTTGAAATCATGATAACACCGTTGGTCATAATCGCAAGACCGTAATAAACGAAAACGAATTGCACTAGAAGAGGTGTATTCTGGAAAACTTCAACATAAACACGGGAAATTGCTTTTAGAACTCTACTTTTAGATGATGACATCGCACCAAAGATAACCCCTAAAACAAAGGCTAAAATCAAGGCGCAAATAGACATTCCCAACGTATATAAGAAGCCTTTTGCAAATTCACCAAAATTGGCAAAGAAATCTGCCCAACGTGAGAGGGCAAATGGACTCGCAGCTGCGGTTAATAAAAACATGTCAATTTCTCCTCTCTTAATTATCGTTAGCCTTTGCAGGCGTCAAATCGTATTTATCATAAAGTTTTTGCAAACTACCATCAGCTTTCCAATCAGCAAGTAAGTCATTGATGTAATCAATCACAGACTGATTAGATTTTGTTGCTGCGATACCGTATTCTTGGGTGTTGAACCCTTCGTCAATGATTTCTGTTTTCTTGCTGACATAACCAGTCAAGATAGATTTATCAACAGAGAAAGCACTGATACGATTAGCATAAAGTGAAATGGCTAATTCTGGATATGAACCGAGTTGAACAAAATTAAAGCTTAGATTGTGTGCTTCACCATATTCTTCAATAGCTGATTTAGTTGTTGAACCTTGGGCAACACCGATTGTCAAACCGTCCAAATCAGCAATGCTATCATAACCTTTTGATTTATTAACCAAGAAACCAATCTCATCATAATAATAAGGGTTAGAAATCGCATAAGAAGCCTGACGTTCTTCAGTAATGGTATAAGTTGCGATCAAGATGTCAATTTGTCCATTATCTAAAAGCGCTTCACGTGTTTGAGCAGTAACTGCTGTAAATGAAACTTTAACCCCTAATTTTTTAGCGATTTTTTTAGCTAAATCAACTTCCATACCTTCGTATTTTCCAGTTTCGGCTGAATAATAACCAAAGTTTGGAACGTCTTGTTTAACACCGACTTTTAAAACGCCAGCGTCTTGAATTTTCTTGACTTGTTCAGATACGCTATCTGCAAATGTTGTTTTGCCAGTAAAAAGTGTCAATAAAATAAGTGACAGACTGGCTAAAATGGCTAAACCTAGTTTTTTCTTCATAAGCATCTCCTTATTTCTGAGAGACAGTATCACTTGTGTGATTAATGACTTTACTCAAGAATTGCTTAGCACGTGGTTCAGTTGGATTGTCAAAGAAACCTTGGACATCAGTAGTATCTACCAAAATTTCCCCTTCAGCCATAAAAATAATGCGGTCGGCAACTTCACGGGCAAATCCCATTTCGTGCGTGACAACGACCATGTTCATTCCTTCTTTGGCAAGATTTTGCATGACAGCAAGAACATCACCGATTGTTTCAGGATCAAGAGCAGAAGTAGGCTCATCAAAAAGTAATAACTCTGGCTGCATTGCCAAACCACGAGCAATTGCCACACGCTGTTTTTGTCCACCAGAAAGCATTCCTGGGAATGAATCTTTACGATCCCACATGTTAACATAAGTCAAGTATTGCTCAGCGATAGCTTCAGCTTCTTGTTTTGATTTGCCAAGAACTTTAATCGGTGCTAAAGTCACATTTTCTAACACTGTTTTATGTGGGTACAAGTTAAAATGTTGGAATACCATGCCAACTTCTTTGCGAAGTTGCACAAGGTCTTTAGCTGTTGCAGAAGAAACCTCATGCTCGTTTACTTTTAAGCTCCCTGTGTCAATAGATTCAAGAGCATTCATTGTACGGATAAGTGTTGATTTACCAGACCCTGAAGGACCTAGAAGTACAACAACCTGACCTTTTTCAATTTCTAAGTTAATATTTCTAAGGGCATGATATTCCCCATAGTATTTTTCGACATTTTTAAATTCAATTAGTGCCACGCTTGTCTCCTTTTCAAAGATAAGATTTCTTTGTCAGGTAATCTTACATCTGACATTATAAGTTAGTCTATATTAACATAAGGGGTAGCAATTGTCAAATATATTCAGAAAATTTCAACAAATAAAGGGTTAAAAATAATAATCTTATTGTTTCAAATGTTACTTTATGATGTCAAAAACGCCCAATATTTCCAATTAAAGTCGAATTTTGATATAATTTAGGGCAGAAGTCATTTTGGTGACTGAACATGAAATCGTTGTTTGAGAATTTTTTAATAACTTACGAAGAATAAAGAGGTGGCATATGAAAAAAATTCTTATCGTGGATGATGAAAAACCAATTTCGGATATTATTAAATTTAATTTAGCTAAAGAAGGTTATGAAACTGTAACGGCTTTTGATGGTCGTGAAGCTATTACAAAGTTTGAGGAAGAAAATCCAGATTTAATTATCCTGGATTTGATGTTGCCAGAGTTGGATGGGCTTGAAGTGGCTAAGGAAGTTCGCAAGACAAGTCATATTCCAATCATCATGTTGTCTGCTAAGGATAGCGAGTTTGATAAAGTTATCGGTCTTGAAATTGGTGCAGATGACTATGTAACCAAACCATTTTCAAATCGTGAATTGTTGGCGCGTGTTAAAGCGCACCTTCGTCGTACAGAAAATATTGAAACAGCAGTTGCTGAAGAAAATGCTTCGGCTTCAAATTCAGAAATCACAATTGGCGACTTAAAAATTTTACCAGATGCCTTTGTAGCACAAAAACGTGGTGAAGATATCGAATTAACACACCGTGAGTTTGAATTGCTTCATCATTTGGCAACTCATATGGGACAAGTCATGACTCGTGAATATCTTTTGGAAACCGTTTGGGGCTATGATTATTTTGGTGATGTGCGTACGGTTGATGTAACGATTCGTCGTTTACGCGAAAAAATTGAAGATACACCAAGCCGTCCAGAATATATTTTGACACGTCGGGGTGTTGGGTACTACATGAAGTCATATGAATGATACAATGTTACAAAATTTAACTTATTTTGAACAAGCCATTCTCTTTCTTTTAGCATTTGTCGCAGTTTATTTTGTTTATTTAGCGATAAGAGATTATCGAACTTCTGTTAATATTCGACGTTTGAGTGGTAAAGTGCGAGAGCTTATCACAGGAAAATATACAGAAGATATTATTATTGAAAAAGATAGAGACTTAGCTGAGTTAGCTGACCAATTAAATGATTTGTCAACAGTCTTTCGTTTAGCACAGGAAAATTTGGCGCAAGAAAAGAATCGTTTAGCAAGTATCTTATCCTATATGACAGACGGTGTCTTGGCGACTGACCGTGCTGGAAATATCACAATGATTAATCAAACCGCGCTACAACAACTCAATTTAGAGCACGAAGAAGCTTTGCAGATGAATATTGTTGATATTTTAGGAGCTGATAGTACTTATAGTTATCATGATTTGGTGTCAAAAACACCTGAAATTGTCTTGAACCGTCGTGACGGAACAGGTGAATTTATTACTTTACGTATTCGATTTGCTCTAAATCGTCGTGATAGTGGCTTTATTTCAGGGTTGATTGCTGTTTTGCATGACACAACCGAACAAGAAAAAGAAGACCGTGAGCGTCGCCTTTTCGTTTCTAATGTTAGTCATGAATTGCGAACACCATTAACATCTGTAAAATCTTATCTGGAAGCTTTAGATGAAGGGGCACTCAAAGAAGACATTGCGCCAAGCTTTATCAAAGTGTCTTTAGATGAAACAAACCGTATGATTCGTATGATTTCAGACTTACTTAATTTATCGCGTATTGATAATCAGACGGTTCAACTGGAAGTGGAAATGACCAATTTCACAGCTTTTATGACATCAATTCTTAACCGTTTTGATCAAATTAAAAGCCAACATACAATCAGTGGAAAACAGTATGAGATTGTCAGGGATTATCCGATTAAATCAATCTGGCTTGAAATTGATCCTGATAAGATGACGCAGGTTTTGGATAATATCCTTAATAATGCTATCAAATATTCACCAGATGGTGGAAAAATCACAGTTAGCATGAAAACGACGGAAACACAGTTGATTATCTCAATCTCTGATGAAGGGCTTGGTATTCCTAAGAAAGATTTGCCATTGATTTTCGACCGTTTCTATCGTGTGGATAAGGCTCGAAGTCGTGCCCAAGGTGGTTCAGGACTCGGCTTAGCTATCGCAAAAGAAATTGTCAAACAACATAAAGGTTTTATTTGGGCACAAAGTACTTACGGAAAAGGGTCGACCTTTACAATTGTACTTCCTTACGAAAAAGATTCTGAAATTTATGATGAATGGGAGGATGAAGAAGAGTAGATGTCTGAAAATGCTTTTAAATATAGTATTTTAGCCTCCGGTTCAACTGGAAATTCTTTTTATGTGGAAACACCACAAAAACGTTTTTTGATTGATGCGGGTTTGACTGGTAAGAAAATTACCAGTCTTCTTGCTGAAATTGACCGCAAACCAGAGGACTTAGATGCTATTTTTATTACACACGAACATTCTGACCATATCAAAGGGGTTGGGGTGTTAGCACGTCGTTATAATCTTGATGTTTATGCGAATGAAAAAACGTGGCAAATGATTGATGAGCGAAATATGATTGGAAAGCTTGATTTCGCTCAAAAACATATTTTTGAACGTGGTAAAACATTGACACTTGGTGACATTGATATTGAAAGTTTTGGTGTTAGCCACGATGCCGTTGAGCCACAATTTTATCGTTTGATGAAAGATAATAAATCGTTTGTTATCTTAACAGATACAGGTTATGTTAGTGACCGCATGGCAGGAATTATTGAAAATGCTGACGGTTACTTAATTGAATCAAATCATGATGTTGAGATTTTACGTTCTGGTGCTTATCCGTGGAGTTTGAAACAACGTATCCTATCTGATAAAGGGCACTTGTCAAACGAAGACGGTGCTGGGACAATGATTCGAACCATTGGAAATCGCACGAAGAAAATTTACCTTGGACATTTGAGTAAAGAAAACAATATCAAAGAATTGGCTCACATGACCATGGAAAATAATCTTATTCAAGCTGACTTTGGGGTTGGTTATGACATGAAAGTCTTTGACACCTCACCAGAGGAAGCAACACCATTAACAAAGTTATAAAAGTTTAGTTTGTGAAAACTGTCCGTTGGACAGTTTTTATTGTGCATTTACACTATAAATTCAAGACCAAAATAAATTGTATTAAATAGAAGAAATTAAGGGGATTTTTTGGAGAAATTCCCTTTTTTATGACTTTTCTGGTATAATAAAATAGTCTATGGTAGAAAAAGCGTTTTAATCACTCAATGAATGATTGAGAAGAAACGTTTTAATAAGATAAGGATATAGACTATTTTTTGAAGGGAGATTTATCATGCAAGCTTTAGACACAAAACTTCAGCAAGATTTCGGAATTGTTTTTGAAGATAAAACTTTGCTAGAAACAGCCTTTACCCACACTTCTTATGCTAATGAACATCGCCTCCTAAACATTTCACACAATGAACGCTTGGAATTTTTAGGAGACGCGGTTCTTCAACTTTTGATTTCGCAATATTTGTTTAAAAAGTATCCGAAAAAACCAGAGGGAGACTTGTCAAAAATGCGTTCCGTCATTGTACGTGAAGAGTCTCTAGCAGGTTTTTCACGTTACTGTGGATTTGATGAATTTATCAAATTAGGAAATGGTGAAGAAAAATCTGGTGGTCGTAATCGTGATACAATTTTAGGTGACTTATTTGAGGCATTTCTTGGAGCTTTGTTGATGGATCAAGGTGTTGAAGCGGTCAATAAATTCTTAAACCAAGTGATGATTCCACAAGTTGAAAAAGGTAATTTTGAGCGCGTGAAAGATTACAAAACAACACTTCAAGAGTTGTTACAAGGTCATGGTGATGTGACGATTGATTATCGTGTTTCAAACGAATCAGGACCTGCACATGCTAAAGTCTTTGAAGTGACTGTGTACGTTAATGATAAAGCCAAAAGTCAAGGAATCGGAAAATCTAAGAAATTGGCTGAGCAAGATGCTGCTAAAAATGCTCTAGTCTTGCTTCAATAAGACATTTGAAAGGAAATTGATGAGGCAAATGTCCAACCTGTCCTAGGTGATATGTGATAAACCTAGGAAAAAGAATGCTAGTTAGATAGCTTCTTTTCGGGAAGGTGATTTGCCTTTTTATCTCTTATTTTATGTATTTAAAAGAAATCGAGATGCAGGGCTTTAAGTCCTTTGCAGACAAGACAACCATTGAATTTGACAAGGGAGTTACAGCTGTTGTAGGTCCTAATGGCTCTGGTAAGTCCAATATTACAGAAAGTTTGCGTTGGGCGCTTGGGGAATCTTCTGCCAAGAATTTGCGTGGTGGCAAGATGCCAGATGTCATTTTTGCAGGAACTGAGAATCGTAAACCATTAAATTATGCTCAGGTTATTGTGACCTTGGATAATTTTGATGGCTTCATTAAAGATGCCAAAGAAACGATTCGTGTAGAACGCCATATTTATCGTAATGGCGACAGCGAGTATTTGATTGACGGACGTAAGGTGCGCTTGCGTGATATTCATGATTTATTTATGGATACAGGCTTGGGACGTGATTCGTTTTCTGTAATTTCACAAGGACGTGTCGAAGAAATTTTCAACAGTAAACCGGAGGAACGTCGTGCTATTTTTGAAGAAGCTGCAGGTGTTTTAAAATACAAGACACGTAAGAAAGAAACCCAAACCAAGCTTAATCAAACACAGGATAATTTGGACCGTCTGGACGATATTATCTATGAACTGGAAACACAAGTGAAGCCATTGGAGCGTCAAGCACAAGTGGCTAAAGAATTCCTTGGCTTGGAAGATGAGCGTAAGCAACTTCATTTGAATATTCTGGTTGAAGATATTCAGGCTGATAAGGAGCGTTTAGCAGAATTAAATCAGTCTTTAACAGCTATTACAGCTGATTTGGCAGCTTATTATGAACAGCGCCAGCAATTTGAAAGACAAAATCAAAACTTGAAAGAAAAACGTCATCAATTGTCTGAAGAAATATCAAGAAGACAAGAAGGATTGCTTGATATTACCAGAGCAATTTCTGACCTCGAGCGCCAAATGGATTTGATTGCCTTAGAATCAAGTCAAAAAGAAGAGAAAAAACAAGCTGCAAGCTCGCAATTGGCTGATTTGAAGGAAAATCAAGCGAGATTAACAGAAGAATTGACACAAAAAGAGCAGCAACTCTCACAATTAGATGCCAAATTAGCCCAGACAACAGCTGATATTCAAGCGTTGCAGGCTGAATTAGACCGTTTTTCAACCGACCCAGACCAAGTTATCGAAAAACTTCGCGAAGAGTTTGTTGGGTTAATGCAAAAAGAAGCTGATTTATCGAATAAATTGACAGCAACGATTGCTGATATTGACAATCAAAAGCAATTGTTAGAATCAAAATCAGAAGAATTGGCACAAACACAAGAGACGCTAGCAGAAGTAAAATTAACGGCAAAAGAAGCTTTAGAAAACTTTGAAGTAGCTCGTGAAAAAGTCAAAGTCTTGCTTGATGACTACCAAGCATTACACGTGCAAATTGTTCAAGCCGAAAAAGATTACCAACTAGAGCAAACTAAAATGTTTGACAAACTGGATGTTATCAAATCAAAAGAGGCTCGCAAGGCTAGTTTGGAATCTATTCTTAAAAATCACAGCAATTTCTATGCTGGGGTTAAGTCGGTTCTACAGGCGTCAAGTCAGCTAGGTGGTATTATTGGTGCGGTTAGTGAGCATTTGACATTTGAGCGAGATTATCAGACTGCTCTTGAGATTGCACTTGGTGGGTCAAGCCAGCACGTTATTGTCGAAGATGAGGGAGCGGCTAAACGTTCGATTGCCTTTCTAAAGAAAAATCGTCAAGGACGTGCGACATTCTTGCCTTTAACGACTATAAAACCACGTCACTTATCGCAACAAAATCATTCGATTTTGGCTTCAAGTCAAGGTTTTCTTGGTGTTGCAAGTGATTTAGTTTCATTTGATAATCGTTTGGAAAATATCTTCCAAAATCTTCTTGGGGTAACTGCGGTTTTTGACACGGTTGACAATGCTAATAAAGCTGCGCGTGCGCTTCGTTATCAAGTGCGTATTGTAACACTTGATGGTACAGAAATTCGCCCTGGTGGTTCTTTCTCAGGTGGAGCAAATCGTCAAAATAATACCACATTTATAAAACCTGAACTAGATAATCTTATGGTTGAATTACAAGACTTGCAAGCTCAGCAAATCAAACAAGAAAAGCGTGTGCAAGAACTCCAAGATGCTTTGAGAGCTAATAAGGAAACTTTAGCTAGTTTCAAAGCACAAGGAGAGGAAGCGCGTTTTGCTGAACAAAAAGCAGAGCTTGAATACCAACAATTGGCTGAACGCTTGAACGACATTAACCAGCTTTGCGAACGCCTGCAAGAATCAGAAACAGATGGTGGTTCACATGATTTGGAATCACAAAAAACAACACTTGAAGCAGAATTAGCAGAAATAGCTGCGCGTAAACAAACTTTAACAGTTGAAATTGAGCAAATTAAAGAAAACAAAAATACCATTACGCAAAAAGTTGAAGCTTTGCGTCAACAAGTGTCACAAGCAAAATTAACTGAACGTGAGTTGTTGAGTGAGCGTAAATTTGAATCGGCTAACAAAACACGCTTAGAAGTTAGTTTAGCTGAAAATAAAGCTGAAATTGCAAAATGCGAGGATTTGTTAGCTTACCATGCTAGCGATAATCAGACTGAAAGTCTGCCAACCTTGCAAAAACAATATGATGTGGGTGTTACTAGAAAAGCTAGTGAAGAAGAGTGCTTAGTTAGCCTCCGTTTTGAATTGGAAGATTGCGAAGCTAATTTAGAAGAGCTTGAAGAACAAGTTGCAAAAGAAAATCAGAAAAACGAAGAATTAATTCGTCAGCAAGCGCAATTAGAAGCTCAAATCAATCAAGTTTCTGACCGCTTGCGTGCCTTCTCACATGATTTGACAGAAGATTATCACTTGACCTTGGACGAAGCCAAGGAAGCTAGTGAACCAATTGATAATATGGAAAGTGCATGTCAACGTTTGCAAGAATTGCGCCGTCGTATCAAGGCATTGGGTCCAATTAACTTAGACGCCATTTCACAATACGATGAAGTGAACGAGCGTTTGACATTCCTTAACGCCCAAAAAGAGGACTTGGTTCATTCTAAGAATCTTTTGCTTGATACGATTAATAATATGGATGATGAAGTGAAAACACGTTTCCAAGTGACTTTCAATGCTATTCGTGATTCATTTAAGCAAACCTTTACTCAAATGTTTGGTGGTGGTTCAGCTGATTTATCACTAACAGAAGGAGACTTGTTAACAGCTGGGGTTGAGATTTCCGTGCAACCGCCAGGGAAGAAAATCCAATCACTTAACCTCATGTCCGGTGGGGAAAAAGCCCTCTCGGCTTTAGCTCTGCTATTTGCTATTATCCGCATCAAAACCATTCCATTCGTCATTTTGGACGAAGTGGAAGCTGCGCTTGACGAAGCTAATGTGAAACGTTTTGGAGACTACCTCAATCGCTTTGATAAATCAAGTCAGTTCATCGTCGTTACTCACCGTAAGGGAACAATGGCTGCCGCTGATAGCATTTACGGAGTAACCATGCAAGAATCAGGTATTTCTCGTATCGTTTCTGTTAAATTAAAAGAAGCCGAAAATCTAGTGGAATGACATTAAAGGGTAAAAAATGGTAAATAAACTAATTGTGCACAGTTTAATAAAATATCACGAAAAATACTTAGTGATAAAACGCGTTGCCACAAGCAATGGTAGAAGTAATGTTTATCCGTTTTATTGGGATATTCCTGGTGGGTATTGTGTCATAATAATGACAGGTGCTTAAAACGCTATTAAATCAAGGATTAGAGCGTTCTACAATCTGTCATTAAGGAGGAAATTTTTACTTTTATAATAAAACATCGCATAAGCGAGAACATTTTAATAAGTGTTCTCGATTTTTTATTTTAAGGAGGAAATCATGCAAAAGAAAGAACAATCATCACGTCAAATCGTGATGTGCCACCTCATGACTATCATGGGGATTGATGTAGATAGGGCAACTCAATTGGTTACTGAAATGGAGAAGCTAGGTCTAATCCAATTTGATGAATTAGGCAATGTCGGAATATTAGTGTTGGAGGGACTATCATGAAACGCATTACCGCAAATCACTATCAAACGTCAGAGCGTTATTATAAACTTCCAAAACTCTTGTTTGAGAGTGACCGCTATAAGAATATGAAATTGGAGGTTAAGGTGGCTTATGCTGTCTTAAAAGACCGTTTGGAGCTGTCTTTGAGTAAGGGGTGGATTGATGAAGATGGGGCTATCTATTTGATTTATTCCAACTCAAAATTGATGGCACTGCTTGGCTGTTCCAAGTCTAAGTTACTCGCTATCAAGAAAACCTTACGAGAGTATGGCTTGATTGATGAAGTCCAACAGTCTTCAAGTGAAAAGGGAAGGCTCGCAAATAAAATCTATCTTGGTGAGTTGGAACATGAGCCTACCCCAGTCTCAAATTCAGACGGGGGTAGTGTTAAAAACACACTAGGGGGGTCTCAAAATCAGCCGGGGCCGGTCTTAAATTCAGCCCCTAGTGAGACTGATGTTAGTGAGACTGATGTTAGTGAAACTGAAAGTAGTGAGTCAGTCATTGAGGATGAGGAGGAAAAAGGGGAATCTTCTAACAGTGAAAAGAATGACCAAATACTAAATCGTAAAATTGAGCCTGTAACGATTTATGACCGAGATTACATTTGGGGCTTGGTTCATTCACAACTCAGACAAGAGGGATTTTCAGAAGCAAGTAGTGACTATGCCATGATCTATTTTGATGACCGCTATCAGTATGCCCTAGAACACATGAGATTTGCACGATCGTCTGAAGTGATTGCGGAATACGTTTTTAATGGGATCTTGTCGGAGTGGACGAAACACCAACGCCTACAAGAACTAAAAGGAGGGGATTAAGTTGCTTTGGTGGATATTATTAAGCATTTGGGTGCTAGGGATGATTAGGCTAATCATTGAAGTGATAACCGCACCAGAAATGGATGATCATAGTTAAGTGAGGATCTTACTCTAGTAGTGAAGTCCATTTTTTGTTTTCAGAAAGAAATGAGACATGAAGTTTTTAGATTTATTCGCAGGAATTGGTGGCTTTCGACTGGGCTTAACCCGTCAAGGTCATGAGTGCATGGGTTTTTGTGAGATTGATAAGTTTGCTAGAAAATCTTACCAAGCCATCTATGATACGGAAGGAGAAATAACATTTCATGACATTAGACAAGTCAGAGACCAAGATTTTAGACAACTCAGAGGACAAGTGGACATCATCTGTGGGGGATTCCCTTGTCAAGCATTTTCACTCGCAGGCAGACGATTGGGATTTGAAGATACTCGCGGCACTCTCTTCTTTGAAATTGCTCGAGCAGCCAAACAAATCCAACCACGTTTTTTATTCTTGGAAAACGTCAAAGGGTTACTCAGTCACAACAAGGGCGAGACATTCCGAACAATCCTCGCTACACTGGATGAGCTGGGGTATGATGTCGAATGGCAGGTGCTTAACAGTAAAGATTTCCAAGTCCCCCAAAACAGAGAAAGGGTCTTTATTATCGGACATTCTAGAAGATACCGTCCCAGATTCTTATTTCCTCTCAGAAGAGAAAGTAGCCCAACTCGTCTTAAACGATTAGGCAACGTCAATCCATCTGGCAAAGGGATGAGTGGTGACGTTTATTTCAGTCAAGGGCTCTCTCCAACTCTGACAAGAGGTAAAGGGGAAGGTGTTAAGGTTGCTATACCAATTTTGACACCAGACAAATTGAAGAAACGTCAAAATGGCAGACGGTTTAAAGATAATGAAGAGGAGATGTTTACCTTGACTGCTCAAGATAGACATGGAGTAGTTGTCGCAGGAACTCTACCGACAACTTTTGTACAGACAGGTCGTGTCTATGATATTTCAGGACTTTCTCCAACGCTGACCACGATGCAAGGTGGTGATAAAGTGCCTAAGATTATTTGTCGTGAAGAAGTACCGCACTTGAAAATCAAGGAAGCGACAAAACTGGGTTTTGCTAAGGCAATGCTTGGGGATTCCGTAAACTTAGCCTATCCTGATTCCACAAAAAGACGTGGTCGAGTAGGAAAAGGTGTTGCCAATACACTAACCACCTCAAATACAATGGGAGTCGTGGTGGCAACTCTTGAATACCGAAAGGATAAGTGGTATGAGGTGACTGGGATTGTCATTGATGGCAAACTCTATCGTTTAAGGATTAGACGCCTAACCCCAAGAGAGTGTTTCAGATTACAAGGCTTTCCTGATTGGGCTTATGAGAGGGCAGAAAGTGTTTCCAGTAAAAGTCAGTTATACAAACAGGCGGGCAATAGTGTCACAGTGACTGTCATTGAAGCGATTGCTAGAGAATTTAGAAAGATAGAAGAGGACGAAAACAAATGAAATCATTACATCACAAAAGTATTTTAGACTGTACAGAACTGGAAGAAGAAATTCATCAAGCTGAAATGGATAACATTATGAACTTGATTTTTGAGTTACCAGATTATGACTGTGAACTTTCAGTCATCTATATTGACGGCTATCATAAACATCATTGGTCGCCTTACTTTTTAGAGTCAAACTTACATCGTGTACAAGAGTTACTCCAAAATGAAGACCTCAAAAATGGGGTTGATGTCTTCTTAACAAAAGACAAAGACCTTGCCTTTAAAACCTATGGTCAAGGCTATAGCTATCAAGGTAAAGATGGCCTCTTGACGGCTCTTGTGACTGTGAAATGTTATGGTGAAGGAATGGTTCCGATTGATATGAGTAAGGTATTTGATAGCCCATCTCATGAGCTAGAACAGACACTATCGATGTAAGGAGTACTTATGCTAGAAATCTATCTTGGAAAAAATACCCAACGTAACCAAAGGCTAATGACTATCTTAAATACCTATGGTCTCCGCTATACTTGTAAGTGCCCAAGTCAATTGACAAAAGACGATGTGCTCCATTTGTTTATGAAAGCACCTGATTGTTTTGAACTCTTATCTCCGAAACTTCTTAGATATAGACGGTATGAACGAATCAAGGTAAGTGAGCTGGTTGGCATTATTCTAAAGCAGCCTGAGAATCATTTGAGACTGCCATTAGTCGTTACAAAAAACCAAGTCTTTCCGGATATTAGTCCAGATGAACTGAGAACCTTTATCCCTAGAGAGATTAAGAGGCACTTTTATATCAACAGTATTTTTAAAGACTATAGTCGTTAAGGAGTTATCATGAACGAACGCTTTTGGGAAAATTTAGAAGGGCTTCTCATTGATAAGGGCTGGTCTTGGGCAGAGTTAGCTAGAAAAATGTTTAAAGGGCAATATGTCTATCCAAGTGAGTTTCAACGTCTCTATCAAAAGTTCCGTCACTATCGGTCACATCGCCTAATGCCACAAACCAAGTGGGTGGAACGTATTGTCGTGGTGTTGGATATTGATTATGAAGATTTGTTCAGGAGGTAGTGTGCGTGAGAGTTATTCTTAGTTATTTGGCTATACAGGTTAATGTCTTGGTGGTGAGTCTCTATCTTCTTGGGTATTGGTCCGTAGAAGTAACAGGGTCTCTTCAATTGAGTATCCTAATACTATTTAGCTATATTTGGTGGCATGATGGGAAAGGTTTTATTCACATGTCACTAAAGAGACGTTTAGGTTGGCTATTAATCTGTCTGCTTATCATGATTTCAGTCTCTCTTTTAGTCAGTTACCTGTGTGACGTTCCCTCTAACAATCAGCTGACGCTGACAAGGGTTCAAAAACTACTACCGCTCACAATTTTTGTGGGATTTTTGCTCAATGCGAGTTTATTAGAAGAGTATTTCTACCGACAAACGCTATGGGAGAAATTATCCAAACCAGTCATACAGATTGGAGTGACAAGTATGTTATTTGCCCTAGCCCACCACCCGACAAGTCTTGTTAGTTTGCTAGTCTATGATTGTTTAGGACTCACACTTGGAGTTTTGCGTTTAAAAACAGATAATCTGACAACCATGATTCTTCATGGATTATGGAATGGATTGGTCTTACTCCTATCTATCCTGTGATAAGAAAATCAAGGGGACTTTCGTATGATGAGAGTGCCCTTGATTTTTTATTGAGGAGAAACGAGTGAAAGGGAAAGTGATGTCATCAGAACAACAGGAACGCCAAGCCATTCAATATATGGAGCGAGCGTCCTTCTTTACCGTAAGAGCCCTCTTAAAGCTCCTTGAGTGGTCGGCAAGACACGCTCTTGCGCAAGATTCGGCCTATAAAATTGGGGTTCAAAAACTCGAAGAACTCCTTCAAAGTCCTTATACCATTGAATCGCTGGATATTTCAAAGGATATTTTAGAAAAGCCGGTTGATATTGATAAGTTTAAGGAACTTATGGAATCTGAAAAACTACCGATTGCCATCAGTTGGCAGGGCAATTACCTGCACTTTTATGCCAAGGATAAGTCTCTGCTTGATCAGCACTTGGATGAGCTACTGAAAAAGCTGGTGTCTAATCCAGAAAAGCTAAAAGGCTTAACCTTAGATAAGACGCTTGATGAAGAGATTGAAAAGGCGAAGGAACAGATTGTCATAAAAGAACCATCTAGCGTGAAAAACAAGGAGGTAAGTCTCTGATGTATTCCACTAAAAAAGCAATGGTCTTTGGCAGTTTAGGACTTGCCTTAGGGTATTTTTGCCATCGTCTGGTTTTACTTTACGATAGTCTGCCGAATCAACCGCCTTTAGAAAAAATCGCCTTTCTCCTAGATAAGGGTCAAGACTTGGTCTTTGTGCCATTGTGGAACTTCTCTTTTACAGGGAGATCATTTGTCGCTTTTCTACTGGGATTTCTGACCATGCTCTTAGCTTACCTCTATATGGCAACCGGACAAAAGGTGTACCGGGAAGGGGCAGAATACGGATCAGCTCGTTTTGGAACAGTCAAGGAAAAAAAGGATTTCTTGAGTCGCAATCTCTATAATGATACGATTCTTTCTCGCACGGTCAGATTGACACTCTTAGAAAAGAAAAAGCCGCAGTTTGATCGTAATAAGAACCTAATTGTTATTGGTGGGTCTGGTGCAGGGAAAACTTTTCGCTTTGTCAAACCCAATCTCATTCAACTCAATTGTTCCAATATTGTAGTAGATCCCAAAGATCACTTAGCTGAAAAGACTGGGAAACTCTTTTTAGAGAACGGCTATCAGGTCAAAATCTTAGACTTGGTTAATATGACCAACTCAGATGGCTTCAATCCCTTTCGCTATGTGGAGACGGAAAACGATTTGAATAGAATGTTAACGGTGTATTTCAATAACACCAAAGGCAGTGGGTCAAGAAGTGATCCTTTTTGGAATGAGGCCTCTATGACCTTAGTGAGAGCTATTGCTTCCTACTTGGTGGATTTCTACAATCCTCCTGGTAGCACGAAAGAAGAAGCGGACAGTCGTAGAAAACGAGGACGTTACCCAACTTTCTCAGAAATCGGAAAACTCATTAAGTTATTGGCTAAGGGCGATAATCAAGACAAGAGTGTCCTTGAAGTCATGTTTGAAAACTATGCCAAGAAATATGGAACAGAGAATTTTACCATGCGTAACTGGGATGACTTTCAAAACTATAAGGAAAAGACCCTTGATTCTGTGATTGCAGTGACAACAGCTAAGTTTGCCCTCTTTAATATTCAGTCGGTGATTGACTTAACCAAACGTGACACCTTGGATTTAAAGACGTGGGGAATACAGAAAACCATGGTTTATCTAGTCATTCCTGATAATGACACGACCTTTAGGTTTTTATCAGCCCTTTTCTTTTCGACCGTATTTTCAACTCTAACCAGACAAGCTGATGTGGACTTTAAAGGGCAACTCCCCATTCATGTCAGAAGCTATCTGGATGAGTTTGCGAACTGTGGAGAAATTCCTGACTTTGCGGAACAGACCTCAACCGTACGTTCAAGGAACATGAGTCTAGTGCCAATCCTTCAAAATATCGCCCAACTTCAGGGACTGTATAAGGAGAAAGAGGCTTGGAAAACCATCCTAGGGAACTGTGATAGCTTACTCTACTTGGGTGGCAATGATGAAGAAACCTTCAAGTTCATGAGTAACCTTTTAGGCAAACAAACCATTGATGTGAGAAACACCAGTCGTTCATTTGGACAAACAGGGTCTGGCTCGCTCTCCCATCAAAAAATCGCAAGGGATCTCATGACACCAGATGAAGTAGGTAACATGCAGCGTGATGAGTGCTTGGTACGTATTGCAGGGGTTCCGGTCTTTAAGGACAAGAAGTACTTTCCTTTGAAACACAAGAACTGGAAGTTTCTTGCGGACAAAGAGACAGACGAGCGCTGGTGGCACTACCACATTGATCCATTAGGAGAAGAAGTGACAGACTTAACTGGCCATAAGATCAGAGATTTAACCAAAGAAACAACATTACACTAAAGGAAATGAGGACAGAATATGACGAAACAAGTAACAGGCTTTGTTTATGGAGTGGACGCTAGCTCCATGTTTGCCCAAGCTATGGCACTCTTACAAAAGGGCTTGATTGCCGTGGGTGCCTTTCTCGTGGTGATGGGAATTATCAACCTAGCCACCAATATTAAAGACGGAGGTCCGGGTGTCCGTAATGCCATTCTAGAAATTGTAGGTGGCGTTATGGTCGGTGCCGCAGGAGCATTTGTCACTCAAATTTCAATCTAAAGGAGGGAAGCACATGATATGATTCAATCATTAAACTTAGCTTTCTTCTTTTTAGCCTCGGAGAAAATCTCAAGCGATAGTCTCTTTGAAGGCTTTAATGTGGACCTAGAATCAACCGCCAATCTCGTCAAGTCTCTAGCAGAGTATAATCCAACGGTCTGGTCCTATATGTCGGCGATCACTAAAGGCGTTATGCAGCCGTTAGGGGTTGCGATACTTGCCGTGGTACTGGTACTAGAGTTTTCTAAAATGGCAAAGAAAATTGCCAACTCAGGTGGCGCCATGACCTTTGAAGCTATCGCACCTATGATAGTGAGTTACATGATGGTAGCGGTAGTCATTACCCATACCACCATTATTGTGGAAGCCATCTTAGCTGTAGCTTCTCATATCATTGAGCAAGTGGCAGGGATTGTCACGCATGGAAGTACAACCTATAGCACCATTTCAGGACTAAAGGGGTCAGGGTTGGTTGGCAAGATGATTGTAGGCTTAATTGCCATTATCATTTGGTTTGTTCGTTTGGCAAGTGCTATGGTCGTGAATATCCTCATCAGTATTCGCTTTATCCAGCTCTATCTCATGATTCCATTTGCGCCGGTCACCATTCCCACTTTCCTAAGCGATGATTGGAGAAGTGTAGGGATTGGCTATTTAAAGAATATTATGGTCTATGCCGTACAGGGAATATTGATATTCTTAATCGTTTCTCTTGTCCCACTCTTTGAATCGGCAGGGAAACTCGCTGTTTCAAATGGCGCAGGCATTATGGGTACCTTAGCGATAGCCTTTGGCAGCTTGGTACAGGCTATTTTGTTAATCATTGCCCTTGTCGGCAGTCAACGCACTGCAAGAAGTATCATGGGCATGTGAGAGCAGGACAGAAATCGGTACTGCTTTGCGGTCGATTTCGTTGTCCTGCCTCCGCAAGGACGACTAGAACTGCATAGCTAGTCAGTAGCGTAGACAGTTCAGACGTCTACTGCGTCAAAGTCATGAAACAATTTAAACCGGACTGAGATTTTCATCTTGGTCCTTTTATCAAAGAAGGAACTACTATCTTATGAACACACGTGTCTTTAAGGACATTTCAAAAGTCCAACACAGGGCATGGCTAGGGTTTACCACAAGACAAGTCATCTTTGTCTTTCCAGCCATTGCCCTAACCATTTTAATTTTAGGACTAAACCTCTTTTATTGGCAATTTGGGGACTGGTTTGTCTATGGTTTTGTCTTTAGCTTTACCATTCCCCTTATGTTATTTGGGGTTTACCGTCCTAATGATTTACCCTTTGAAATTTACCTCAAGTATCGCCTTCATTATGAATTGACGATACCAGATCGAACCCTAACAGGACAGAAAGGAAGAACTTATGAAAAGACAAAAGCCCTCAACGAAACCAAAGACCTCTTCTAAGTGGTTGAAAAAATCTCGGAAAACCCCAAAGAAAGAAGTGCTTCCATCAACCGTGAATACCATTGCCTATCAAGGTCTATTTCCTAATGGTCTCATGCAAGTTAGTCCTAACTATTTCTCACAATCTTACCGTTTAGGTGATGTCAATTACCAGACAGTAGGGCTTGAAGATAAGGGAGCTATTATTGAGAAGTATTCTGACTTAATCAACTCACTTGATGATAAGACAAATTTTCAACTGACCCTTTTTAACAAGAAAGTCAATTTAGAGAAATTTCGTAAAGGTGTCCTATATCCTCTCCATGAAGATGGCTACGATGATTACCGTGAAGAGCTGAATCGTATCATGGATACTAACTTAGAAGCAGGTGAGAACAACTTCTCAACTGTTAAGCTGATTTCTTTTGGGAAAGCAGACCAAACGCCAAAACTGGCCTTTCGTTCCCTATCTCAAATTGGGGAATACTTTAAAAGTGGTCTTTCGGAAATTGATGCCGACTTTACCCTCTTACAAGGAGAGGAGCGAGTTAATCAGTTGGCAGATATGTTACGCGGAGAAAATCATCTTCCCTTTAGCTATCGTGACTTAGCCATTTCAGGGAAAACGACCAAACATGCCATTGCCCCAACAATGCTTTCTTTTAAACATAAGAACTATTTGACAATGGATGAGCGTTTCTTACAGATTGTCTATGTTCGTGACTATGGGATGGAACTAGGCGATAAGTTTATCCGTGACCTCATGCAATCAGACTTAGAAGTCATTATCAGCTTACATGCTAAAGGAGCTACCAAGTCGGAAGCCATGACGAAACTCAGAACAAAGAAGACGCTAATGGAGTCCCAAAAGATTGGTGAACAACAAAAGATGGCACGAACAGGTATTTACCTAGAAAAGGTTGGACACGTTCTTGAACAAAACATTGATGAAGCAGAAGACCTCCTCAAAACCATGACCCAAACTGGAGACAAACTCTTTGAAACGGTCTTTCTGATTGGGGTGCTTGCGGATAGTGAGGAACAACTAGGGCAGTCGCTAGACATTATCAAACAAGTGGCAGGGTCAAATGACCTCGTTATTGATAACTTAACCTACATGCAAGAAGCGGCCTTTAACAGTCTCTTACCTCTTGGTAAGAACTTTTTAGAAGGGGTGTCACGGTCATTATTAACCTCTAACATTGCCGTTAATTCTCCCTGGACTTCGGTAGATTTACAGGATAAGGGTGGAAAGTTTTATGGGATTAATCAAATCTCAAGTAATATCATCACCATTGACCGCGGCAAGTTAAACACCCCTTCAGGATTGATTTTAGGAACATCAGGAGCTGGTAAAGGGATGGCGACCAAGCATGAAATCATCTCAACTAAACTAAAAGAAGCTGATACCGATACGGAAATCATTATTGTAGACCCCGAAAACGAGTACAGTATTATTGGTCAATCCTTTGGTGAGGAAAGCATTGCGATTGCGCCAGACTCCACCACCTATCTTAACGTCTTAGATTTGTCAGATGACAATATGGACGAAGACCCTATCAAAGTGAAATCAGAATTTCTCTTATCTTGGATTGGAAAACTCCTAGACCGTAAAATGGATGGTCGTGAAAAATCCATCATTGACCGAGTGACAAGATTGACCTACAAGCACTTTGAGGAACCGTCCTTAGTGGAATGGGTCTTTGTTTTATCCAAACAACCGGAGCCTGAAGCACAGGATTTAGCCTTAGACTTAGAGCTTTATGTGGAAGGCTCTCTTGATATATTCTCTCATAGAACCAATATCAAAACAGACAGTAACTTCCTCATCTATAACGTCAAAAAGCTAGGCGATGAGTTGAAACAAATTGCCCTCATGGTTGTCTTTGACCAGATTTGGAATCGTGTGGTCAAGAACCAAAAACTGGGTAAGAAAACATGGATTTACTTTGATGAAATGCAGCTCCTTTTGTTAGACAAGTATGCTTCTGACTTCTTCTTTAAATTGTGGAGCCGTGTTCGTAAGTATGGGGCAACCCCAACTGGGATTACCCAGAATGTGGAAACGCTCTTGTTAGATGCCAATGGGAAACGGATTATCGCAAATAGTGAGTTCATGATTCTCTTAAAGCAAGCGAAGAATGACCGTGAAGAGTTGGTTCACATGCTGGGACTATCAAAAGAACTTGAAAAATACTTAGTCAATCCAGAAAAAGGAGCAGGCCTTATTAAAGCAGGGGCAACAGTAGTTCCTTTCAAAAATAAGATTCCACACCAAACCAAGCTCTTTGACATCATGAGTACCGACCCAGAAAAGATGAGGACATGAGATGGCAACAGATAAGAAAACACTCAAAAAGGCTCGCAAAACCTTTCATAGTAACCTCAAAGAAAGCCGAATCCATTACCGAAGGGAGAAAAAGGATTTAAGACGTCAACTCCCAAAGAAACGCTTTCTCATGAGACGAGCAGAAAAGGCAGACTATCATGAGCAGAAAGGCAAACTCAAACAGACCTATCAAGAAAATAAAACGCAAGCTGAAGAGACCTTTTCTTCTGAGATAGCCTATGTATCACCTCAGTTCTTAAAAGCAAAAGAGATTAGAAAATTTCGCTTGCCTCAAGCTAAACAGCGCATGACCTTGGCGAGAAAAAAATTAACAGAAGTCAAGCAAGAAGAAAAGAAAGAGGCCGTTAATCCCAAGATTCAATACCAGAAAAGCCAAGGAACGATTAAGATGAATCGCTTCTTGTTTAACCGTGATAAATCGCTAGAGAGACGCCAAGCTGAAAAAGAACTAAGTGCTGCTAAGCGTGAGATGAAACAACTCAAACGAGCGTATAAGGGGAAAAAACTGACGACTAAAGTCAAACGAGGACTTGTTCTAACACGTTCAGAAGCCCTAAATCTGGTGCAACAAGATGATGATTTAGAAGGGCTTAGAACCCTTAGAGATACAACTCATCAAAGTAAACGCTATGCCCGCTTTACCTATCAGTCAGGAAAAGCAGTCGTGAAAGGCGGAACTGAAACCACACGTTTTATCAAACGAAAAGGCAGTCATCTTAACGAGCACTATGGCAACTTCAAAAAAGGCAAAGGTTTCATTCGACAAAAGCCTTTAAAGAAAAGAAGACGCTACCAGACATTCTTAAAAGGCGCTAGAAAACAGACCCTTGCAGGAGTCAAAAGGATGATGAGTGCCATTAAGGGCAGTCTTACATTTTTTTCAATGGTGGTTATGAGTCCCATCATTTGGATTGTCTCAGGACTTCTGTTTTTCGTTGTTGTCATCATGTGTTTTATCATGGATGTTTCAGGAGCCAGTCTAATGCAGCAGGATGAGGTAGAATTAACCAAAAGCTATACCCACATGACTTTGGAAGATGCCAAACACTCAGTCTCTAATGACAAAGGGATAACCTACTATACCAAAGTGGATGATGTCATGGCTTTTATGAATTACAAGTATCAGGACTATCGTTTAGATGAGAGGGTAGAAGAGACTAATCAGACTTATGAAGCCTACCTCAGTCGCCTATGGGAGGACTTAAATGGTGGCTCTTCCATTAAAGCCATGTCAGACCTCTATCAAGAACCAGCCTATAAACTCTCAGATGAAGATCAAGAAGAATTAAAAGAGTTAACCGAGGAAGGGCCTTATCTAGCCTTACAGGAGCTAGACAATCCTTTTCAGGGACAAACAGACGATGATACCTTAACCATGACCTATCGCTATGGCTATGATGTGACGGATAAAAAACCAACTCTTCATCACCATATTATCCTAGAAGCAAGTGAGGGACAGGTTATTGTTTCTCCAATGGATGGAATAGTAGCACTTGATGGAGAGGATATCATCATTACTTCAGGAAAAGGTGTTAACAAACGAAAACTAACTCTTTTTAATATCAACAGTGGTCGTCTTAAAGAGGGGCAAAAAGTTCTAGCAGGTGATGTGATCGGAAAGACCAAAGATGGAAGTGGGCTGAAAGTTACTTACCAAAAAGCAGATGATCAGACTGAAAAAATGGTTTATGTCAATCCAGCCTTTTACTTTCCTAAAGTCATTCAACTCCAAACAACTATTCTTCCTGCCATTGGTCAATTTGGAGGCGATGAGTTTGCGAGAGCCAAAGTCATTTATGACTATCTCAAAAAACAAGGAGTAACCAACCAAGCTATCGCAGCCATTTTAGGAAACTGGTCGGTAGAATCCTCCATCAATCCTAAGCGAGCTGAAGGCGATTATTTGTCGCCCCCTGTTGGAGCAACTGACTCTTCTTGGGACGATGAGGGCTGGCTATCACTAGGTGGGCCTGCCATTTATAATGGGAGGTACCCGAATATCCTAAGACGTGGGCTAGGACTTGGACAGTGGACAGATACGGCAGATGGGTCACGTCGTCATACACTTCTCTTAGATTATGCCAAGACCAAAAATCAGAAGTGGTATGACTTAGGACTGCAACTTGATTTTATGCTTCATGGAGATAATCCTTACTATACCAATTGGTTGAAAGACTTCTTTAAAAATAGTGGCAGTCCAGCAAGTCTCGCCCAACGCTTTCTCATTTATTGGGAGGGGAATTCAGGCGATAAGCTCCTAGAACGTCAGACTAGGGCTACCGAATGGTATTACCAAATCGAAAAAGGCTTTAGTCAGCCTAATGGTGGAACCTCTCAGAGTGACCCTAAAGCACTTGAAGCTGTAAGAGGTGACCTTTATGAGAATTCTGTTCCTGGAGGTGGTAACGGCATGAGTTACGCTTACGGCCAATGTACGTGGGGAGTCGCCTCTCGCATTAACCAATTAGGCTTAAAACTAAAAGGCCGAAATGGAGAGAAAATCCCTATTATCAGTACGATGGGCAATGGTCAGGATTGGGTTCGAACAGCCGCTAGTCTCGGTGGGGAAACAGGGTCAACACCAAAAGCAGGTGCTATTATCTCTTTTGTGGGTGGCCGTCATGGCTCAGCTGTAGGATACGGACATGTGAGTTTTGTCGAAAAAGTTTACCCAGATGGTTCATTCCTTATTTCAGAAACCAATGTCAATGGCAATCCCAATTACACTTTCCGCAAATTATCAGGACCAGATAGTGCAATGAGTTTTGCTTATACGACGAAATAAGGAAGGACATGCTAATAATGTCTGTATTTGTTAGTATATTCTTTTGTAAATACTTTGTTAAAAATTCTACCTTTCATATACTAAGATAGGATTAAGGATATGGTATAATGATAGGGAAAGGTTACTGAATATTTTTAATGGAAACAAATACTGAAAAAATTAAAAAAGAGTCAAAAACTGGTTTGACTTCTGAGGGTTTAGTTGGTCATATCTTGGAAGATCATAAAATAGATATTCATAATGTTGACTCTGTCAGACTCTTAAATATGGGATACTATCATGGCTATAAGCGATACAGATTTGTTAAAAAATCTAATTCGGATGGTATTCTTCCTATCACCACATTTGAGGAAATTGTAGCAATCTATAATTTTGATATGGAGTTAAAAGGGCTATTTTATCCGATTGTAATGTTAGTTGAGACAGCATTAAAAAATAGAACTATTGATTCATTGGTCGCAGGATTTAGTAGTGGGATAGAGGATCTATTAGATAATCAGTTAGCTTGCTATGTAGACTATGCTGAGGATAATGAGAAATATGACAAGAAGCTCGTTCAGTATAATGAAACAAAGCAAAATATACTGGATACTATTGATTATTACTCAGATAAGAACGAAGTCATCAAACATTATTTAGATAGTGATTATCAAATTCCTCTTTGGGCCTATTTTGAAGTTATTACTTTGGGACAATTTAGTAGATTTTTAGGCTGTTTAACCAAGTCAAGTCGTGAAAAATTGAATCAAGATTTTACAATCATCCCTAAAAGATCGAACTCACTTGAGTTAGTTGTTAATGCTCTCATTGAGTTAAGAAATGCTACCATGCACAACAGTGCGATTTTTGATGCCAATTTTTCAAGTGGTGTCTCTAAAGCACTCAAAAAACAGATAAAACAAGATTTAGGGTTATCGATATTTACTTGTGTATTCATTGAAGACTATTTTATTCTGCTAATTTGGACGTTGAAACTTCTAAATTTTGATTCGGTGGTTCTTATTAAATACATCACTCAATTTAATGAGATTGTTGAGAGATTTGACAAGTCCCTTGATAATCGTGATATTTTCTTTAAAATTATCAGTACAAATAGAAGAGCTTCGATTCAACAATTAAATCAATTTGTTGACGGAAAATGAAATTAGTGGTAATATAGTTATATCGAATTGGGGCGTGCTCGTCACGTCTGGGAGGGTCTGATGCGTCAGCCCTCCCATTTTTTTATTTATAATTATTGTTTAGAAGTTATCGGATGTTCTAACCGATAGCCTCTTTTCTTTTTGTTTTCAATTTCTGTGATAATAAAATCAAGGCTTCTTTTTTATGATGGGATAAGAGTGACAACTTGTTACTACACATCAAAAGAAAAGAAGGTTTTTCTATGACAAAACAATGCCATCATCACTTTTTAGTGAATCAGGAAAAAGCTGAAAAGCACGTTTTTCGTAAAAGTAAAAAGTATCGCACCCTTTGTTCGGTTGCTCTTGGAACAATGGTGACTGCCGTTGTCGCATGGGGCGGTTCTGTCGCACAGGCAGATGAAGTTGCTTCGACTAAACCAGTTGCCGAAACGGTACAAGTGACTGATAATCCTGCGACCAATTTACCTCAAGCACAGCCAGCTCCAGTTACAGAACAGACAAATAGTCTTGCTTCTACTGGTCAATCAGACGGTGCAATTGCGGTAACAGTCCCACATGACACAGTGACGCAAGTAGTTAATAACGCCAAAGTTGAAGGGGTGACAACAGTTCAAGATAAGCCTATGGATTTGGGGAATACCACTTCCGCAAAGGAAACAGACCAACAATTAGCTAAGGCAGAAGCGGATGCTTCTAAACAAGCTCAAGCTATTGGTCAAGTAACAGCGACCTATCAAGCTGATAAAGCAACTTATGAACAAGATAAAACACGTGTTGAAAAAGAAAATGCTGCACTAGAGGTCAGTCATAAAGAAGCCACTCAAGCTGGAAATACCTTAAATCATTCCGTTGATGATAAGGTTTCGACTGTAAAAAACCAAGACCCTAACGCCAATGTGACGGTTAAAACACAAACGGTCTCATCAGGTGATGGCTCGCAAATTTCTGATTATAAGAACTATGTAGCTTCCATCGCAACGATTGATAAGCAAAACCAAGCCAATCTGTCAGACTATCTTGCTAAGAAGAAAGCTGTGGACGCTATTGTCGCAAAGAACCTTCTCATCCAAAAGGAAAATGAGGAAGGTCTTGCCAAGGCAAAAGAAGAAAATGACGCCATCGCAAAACGCAATCAAGACGGACAGGCAGCTATTGATGCTGCGAACAAAGCAGGTCAAACTGCTGTTGATGCCTATAATAAGAACCAACAAAAATTAGTGACAGACCGTGAAGCTGAGATTGCAGCTATCACGAAACGCAACAAGGAAAAAGAAGAAGCAGCCAAGAAAGAAAATGACGCCATTGACACATATAATGCCAAAGAAATGGAGCGTTATAAGCGTGATTTGGCAGAGATTTCAAAAGGGGAAGAAGGCTATATCTCAGAAGCTCTTGCTCAGGCTCTAAATCTGAATAATGGTGAGCCACAAGCTAAACATGGGGCTGATACTCGCAATCCAGATCGTATTATATCGACAGGTGACGCCATGCTTGGTGGCTATTCTAAAATCTTAGATTCTACGGGCTTCTTTGTCTATGATAGCTTCAAAACTGGGGAAACACTCTCCTTCACTTATCATAATCTGAAGAATGCTAGCTTTGATGGGAAGAAGATTAGCAGCGTTACCTATGATATTACCAATCTCGTCTCTCCAGCTGGCACAAATGCTGTTAAATTAGTCGTTCCAAATGACCCAACGGAAGGCTTTATCGCCTACCGTAACGATGGAACAGGAAATTGGCGAACAGACAAGATGGAATTTCGTGTCAAAGCGAGGTATTTCTTGGAAGATGGCTCACAAGTAACCTTTACCAAGGAAAAACCGGGTGTCTTTACCCATTCATCGCTTAACCATAACGATATTGGTTTAGAGTATGTTAAGGACACATCAGGAAAATTTGTTCCTATCAATGGCTCAACAATTCAAGTGACGGATGAAGGTCTAGCTCGTTCTCTTGGCTCAAACCGAGCCAGTGACCTAAATTTACCAGAAGAATGGGATACCACAGCCAGTCGCTATGCTTACAAGGGAGCCATTGTTTCAACAGTGACCTCAGGGAATACCTATACGGTAACCTTTGGGCAAGGGGATATGCCGCAACAGGTGGGCTTAACGTATTGGTTTGCCTTAAACACACTGCCAGTCGCACGAACGGTTAAACCATACAGTCCGAAACCACATGTCATGCCAAAACTGGATCCTGTTCCTGACCCTATCAAGGTGACTCCAAAAACCTTTGTTCCAAAAACGTTCACACCAGAACCACCTGTAACCTTTAAGGAAAAACCATTAGAAAACGTAACGCAACCTAGCTTAACGGTGACAAAGGTAACATTGCCTAAAGCTCCTAATCCAAAACCTTTACCAAAAGTTCCAGCAGTGCCAACGGTTCATTACCATGATTACCGTTTAACCACGACTCCAGAAATTATGAAAGAAGTGGTCAATACAGACCAAGCTAACCTTCACGACAAAACGGTCGCCAAAGCTTCAACGGTTATTTACCCGCTGATGGTAGAGGCATTCTCTTCAAATCGTGCTAAAACAACTAGCCTTACGTTTGAAGACTACCTACCAGCAGGTTATGTCCTTGATAAGGAAAAAACACAAGCAGAAAACGAAAACTATACCCTTGCCTTTAACGAGGCTAAGAACTTTGCGACCTTGACTGCCAAAGAACCTTTGCTTCAAGAGGTCAATAAAGACTTAACCAAATCTTACCAACTGGTAGCCCCAAAACTCTATGGCAGCCTTCAAAATGATGGAGCAACTTATTCTAATAGTTACAAGCTCTTGATGAATAAAGGAACACAAAATGCCTACACCGTGACATCAAATGTTGTTACTGTTCGCACACCAGGAGATGGGGAAACGACTGGTCGCATTAAACCTAAGAAAGAAAATAAAAATGGTGATGGTGTCGTCATCAATGATACCGTTGTGGCTCTTGGGACAACCAATCACTACCATTTGACTTGGGATTTAGATCAATATAAAGGCGATAGCTCGTCTAAGGAGACTATCGCACGCGGCTTCTTCTTTGTGGATGATTACCCAGAAGAAGTTCTTGACTTGGTAGATAAAGGAACAACCATCACGACCCTTGATGGCAAGACAGTGTCAGGGATTTCTGTTAAGGCTTATACGTCTCTATCAGAAGCTCCAAAAGACCTCCAAGACAAACTGGCCCATGCCAAGATTACGCCAAAAGGGGCTTTCCAAGTATTCATGCCTGATGATAACCAAGCTTTTTATGACCAGTATGTCAAAACAGGAACGTCTTTGAAGCTCCTGACAAAAATGACGGTTAAGGATAGTCTTTATGGTCAAACGACAACCTATAGAAATAAAGCCTACCAAGTGGATTTTGGTAATGGCTATGAAACCGATGAGGTTGTCAATACTTTAGTTTATCCGACCCCTAAAAAACAAAATCTCAACAAAGACAAGGTGGATATCAATGGCAAACCCATGCTTGTTGGTTCACAAAATTACTATACCTTAACTTGGGATTTGGATCAGTATCGTGGGATAAAAGCAGATAAAGACCGCATTGCACAAGGGTTCTACTTTGTGGATGATTATCCAGAAGAAGCCGTAATACCAGATTCAAAAGCTGTGCAGCTGGTCACATCTGACGGCAAAGCGGTTACAGGCATTACCGTGAAAACCTATACTAGCCTATCGGAAGCCCCACAAGCCTTACAAGCCGCCCTTTCAAAACGCAAGATTCACCCTAAAGGTGTTTTCCAAGTCTTTATGCCAGAAGATCCACAAGCCTTTTATGATAGCTATGTGAGTAAAGGACAAAACATTACTATGATGCTGCCGATGACGGTTCGTGAGGAGTTGGTTAACTCAGGGAAGACTTATGAAAATGTAGCCTATCAAGTAGACTTTGGCCAAGCCTATGAAACTAACACGGTGACTAACTCCGTTCCAGTGGTTAAACCAAGTAAGCATAACACTAATGACAAAGGTATTACCATTGACGGTAAGACAGTTCTGCCAAATACTGTTAACTACTATAAGGTGGCCTTAGATTACAGTCAGTATAAGGATATGGTGGTAACAAGTGATGTCCTTGCGAAAGGTTTTTATATGGTGGACGATTACCCCGAAGAATCTCTAGAGCTTAATTCAGAAGGTGTTCAGGTTATGGATAAGGTTGGACAGCTTGCTAAAGGGATTTCCGTTAAAGTCTATGCTAGTTTATCAGAAGCTCCTAAAGTCGTTCAAGAAGCTATGGCCAAACGTCAGTTTATTCCAAAAGGTGCGATTCAGGTCTTTAGCGCAGATGATCCAAAAGCCTTCTTTGAGACTTATGTCAAAACTGGTCAAACCTTGGTTGTCACCACACCAATGACACTCAAAAATGAACTGGTCAAAACTGGGGGTGAGTATGCCAATACCGCTTATCAGATTGACTTTGGCATGGCTTATGTGACAGAAACAGTTGTGAACAATGTGCCAAAACTAGACCCGCAAAAAGATGTGGTGGTGGACCTTTCTCAAAAGGACAAGAGCCTTGATGGAAAAGAGGTTGCTTTGAATCAGGTCTTTAATTACCGTTTAGTAGGTTCTCTCATTCCAAATCATCGTGCAACGCCACTGATTGATTACCGTTTTAACGATGATTACGATGAGGCGTACGACGAATACAACGGTGTTTACAAGGCTTATACTTTGGTCGATGTGACCTTAAAAGATGGAACAGTCTTACCAAAAGGAACAGAAGTCACGAAGTACACCCTTCAACAGGTCGATACTGACAAAGGACTTGTGACCATTCAATTTGATAAGGACTTCTTAGATAGCCTTTCAGATGACACAAGCTTTCAGGCAGATGTGTATTTACAGATGAAGCGAGTTGCGGCTGGAGAGGTCAAAAATACTTATGACCATACCGTGAATGGCTATACCATTAGTTCCAATACGGTGACAACGACTACGCCTGAACCAGAAGTACCAACTCCGAATCAACCAACCTCACCACAACCGCCAATTCAAACAGCAGAAGCACCTGTCCCAGATAGTAGCTTACCAAATACAGGGGAAGGTTACTCACTGTTAGGTTTAGTTGGAGGAGGTTTGTTGCTAGGCTTGGCTTATGGTCTTTCTAAACGAAAACAGGAGGAAAACTAGATGGAACTCAAAAACATGTACACGAAAGATTCAGACAATGACGGCTTAACGGATGCTCAAGAATTAGCCTTAGGCACCAATCCATTGAGTCCTGATACGGATGGTGACGGGCAAACAGATTTGGAAGAAGTGCAACAAGGCTTGAATCCAAATCACCATCAATGCAAGGAGAGAAGCTATGACTTGGACTTATGAGTCGATTTCTAAAACCCTCTCTGAGATGGCAAGAGAAAACTACAAAGATTTAGTCAAAGCCTTTCTAACCATGGAGTTAAGTGTTCAGAATCAACCAATATTAGATCACCTCTATCAAGACTTTATGGACATTGATGACTTGTCATTGATTAGTGATGACCTACGCCTTAAAGCAGAAGGCTATCAGGAACAGTTAAAAAAAGAACTAACGGACTTGTTAGAAAAACTGTATCGTCAAGGTGAAGGGGCTAGTTTTATTATGGAGACCATCACTTCAAATAGTATTTCTGAAACGCTTGAAACCTATGACCTGTTAGACAGTGATGATTATTCATCTTTAACCTTAGAAACCCTGCAGGACATTATCCAAAAGGATTTAGCTCTCACGAGTCAGGATTATTTTGGAGATGTCACGCTGATTGCTCTTCAAAAGGACTTGCTAGACCAGGAAAGCCATTTCTTACAACATTATGTGGCAAGTCTCTTAGACACCATGCCATCCCAAAAAGACCAAAGCGCCTTGGTCCTAGATTAAAGCAGTGGGCTGAGAACCTTTCTCAGCCCCTTTTTGTTTGGAGGAAACAATGAATCAAGAACACTTATTACAGATGTTGCGAGCGACTATTCCTCGTGACAATAACCTATTAGAAACATTCTTACACTATCAATCAGAACACTTTGATGAACCTTGGGAGAACTTACTCCTTAATTTTATGACGCAAAAGGATAGGCAACAGACCCCCATTCAAGTGGTGACTTTTGAAACTGAAGTTGCTGCTTTTGTGCAAGCTAGTACCTCTGATGAAGTGAGTGACCTAGTGACGTACACCCAAACCTTTGGTCAAGCTGGTCTCAAAAAACTTACTCAATTAACGGATGAGGAGAAGTCTTTAGTCATTGAAGTGGCTCTCTTTAACCTTGCAACACGCTTTCATCTTTTAGACCAAGAAGGAACCTATCAGTCTATTTCAGTGAGTTCTCTTTTGAATAATGGAAGAGGTGCTAACTTGGTTAATGTGTATCGAGTAGCCAATAACCTGTCTGACCGAATTAGTCGCGACATTGAACAGTTTCTCTTGACCTATGAACCCGAAATGGCAGCCTCTCAGGCTGAGGTTTTTGAAGAAAATGAAGTGATGGTTTCGGATGCAGTAATTGTTCAAGATGCTATTGAACCAGAGACCTTTCAGGAAATGACCTTTCATGAAGACGGGCCACTTTTAATGGCAAGGCTCGATGAAGATCTTTCTCAACTAGATTTACGAACGGGGCAAACAAAACACTTACCAGCCTATGAAAAATTAAGTCTATCTCAAAAATATGAGATACTCAGCCATTTTGACCAAGTCCGAAACGACCGCCCCAAATACCCAAACTTTAGACGTGGCGATTTTGATGTTGAGATGGAAATGACCCCAGTTTATGACGGTGATACCTTGCTTACCTATTTGGAAGCAGATGGGTCAGCTTATGAGCTACAACGCCCTCTTACTTCTTTGGAGGAGTCAGTCCTAGACGAGATGGGGCAGACGATTTTAGCTGAAAATCGAAATCAACTCAATGACCTAGGGATTGACCTTTCTCAAGTTGAGCCCCGGCAGTTAGGCGTCTTATTAGATGCGACTGGGCGTTTCCGCTTAAAGGATAAAGACTTGTTACTCTTAGGTGAATACGCTCATGCGTCAGTCACTCAACTTGCTTTAGCTACGGAACTCCTTCAAATGGGCTTAACTCATGACAAGGCAAGGTACTTCTTGACCAGTCAGCTTGACTTAGAAGCCTTAAGACCAATGGTATTTGCTTTTTTACAGGACACTTTAACACTGGATGAGGCAATAACTTTTGAAAAACAGAAGTTAAAAGAGCCTGACCTCAGTTTTAGAGAGTGGCAAGAAACAATAGCGCAACCTAAAGAAGAAACAAACGTTTCCCAAGTCACACCAGAGAATTCATTGGTTCAAGACCTGTTAGAACAGTACCCTATTGGGTCTATGGTGTCTTACAAAGGACAGGCGTTTCAGGTTTTGGGGATTGAGGACGCTAATCTGAACGGTTTAATCAGAATTGAACTTCAGAATGGTTATACGGAATTGATTGAACAAAATCCAGTCCTTTACCTACGAACACTAGAAGAAATCACACAAGCACTACATATCCCTTCTGAGGAGATGAAAGAGGTAGAAGACCCTGATATCGTTTCGTCTAAGGCAGCAGAAGAGCGAGAAGTCAGTTATCAAGTTTTAGAAAAAGAAGAGCCCGATAGTGCTATAAGCGTCTCTGAAAACCAAGATACAGTAGAAGAAAGTAGTACCGAGCTAGACCTTTTCTCCTTTATGGAAGAGGACGATACGAAGGAATTAGTTTCTAAAGATATGATTTCTGAACCATCACCTATAAGGGAAGACATCATAGAAGAGGTAGGTAGTGAAAATCTTGAAACTGTTAATGTGTCTGAAAGTACCGAGAGTGAGGTCATTCCTGCAGTTGATTTTCACTTTCCAGAAGACTTGACAGACTTTTACCCTAAATCGGCTAGAGATAAGGTAGAAACCAATGTGGCTGCCATTCGTTTGGTCAAAACCCTTGAAAGAGAACACCGTCAAGCGACATCACGTGAACAGGTGTTGCTTGCCAAATATGTTGGTTGGGGTGGTTTAGCTAATGACTTCTTTGACGAGTATAACCCTAAGTATGCGAAGGAACGTGAGGAACTGAAAGCCCTGGTTACAGAAAAAGAATATTCCGATATGAAACAATCCTCTCTAACTGCCTATTACACAGACCCAGCTATTATCCGTCAGATGTGGGAGAAGTTGGAACAAGATGGTTTTACAGGTGGTAAAATCTTAGACCCTTCTATGGGAACAGGGAATTTCTTTGCGGCCATGCCAGCTCATTTGAGAGAAACGAGTGAGCTGTATGGTGTCGAGTTAGATAGCATGACAGGAGCGATTGCGAAAGCCCTTCACCCAAATGTCCATATTGAAGTCAAAGGCTTTGAGACAGTTCCGTTTAATGATAACAGTTTTGACTTGGTCATTTCAAATGTGCCCTTTGCCAATAGCCGTATCGCCGATACTCGCTATGATAAGCCCTATATGATTCATGATTATTTTGTCAAAAAATCACTTGACTTGGTACATGATGGTGGACAGGTCGCCATTATCTCCTCAACTGGAACAATGGACAAACGAACAGAGAACATCTTACAGGATATTCGTGAAACAACCGACTTTCTTGGTGGAATCAGATTACCAGATAGTGCCTTTAAAGCTATTGCAGGAACGACTGTTACAACCGATTTGTTGTTCTTCCAAAAGCACTTAGACAAAGGGTATCAGGCAGATGATCTTGCTTTCTCAGGTTCTATTCGTTATGACAAAGACGACCGTATTTGGCTTAATCCTTATTTTGATGGGGAGTATAATGCTCAGGTTCTTGGAACGTATGAGGTGAGAAACTTTAATGGAGGAACCCTGTCGGTTAAAAGTGATTCTGATAACTTAATAGCGAGAGTTCAATCTGCTCTGAAACAGGTCAAAGCGCCTAGGGTCGTTGAATCTTCTGAAATCATTATCCATCCCGATGTGATGGCAAGACAGATTATTGATAGCTCAATTCCTCCTGAAATCAGAGAGAGCCTTGAACAGTATAGCTTTGGATACAAGGATTCCACGATTTATTATCGTGACAATAAGGGCATTCGTGTGGGGACAAAGACAGAAGACATCAGCTACTATGTCGATGAAGAAGGAACATTTCAGGCTTGGGATACCAAGCACTCTCAAAAACAAATTGACCGCTTTAATGCCTTAGAGGTTACAGATAGCACCGCCCTAGATGTTTATGTAACCGAGGAACCTACGAAACGAGGGCAATTTAAAGGGTATTATAAAAAGACCGTCTTTTATGAAGCCCCTCTCTCTGAGAAAGAAGTTGCACGGATTAAAGGGATGGTGGATATCCGAAATGCCTATCAAGAGGTCATTACCATTCAGCGTTATTATGATTATGACAAGGAAGAGTTCACACGACTCCTTGGAAAACTCAATCAGTCCTATGATGGTTTTGTGAAACGTTATGGCTATTTGAATAGTTCTGTTAACCGCAACCTCTTTGATAGTGACGACAAGTATTCACTTTTAGCTAGTTTAGAAGATGAAGGACTTGACCCAAGTGGGAAAACCGTCATCTATACCAAGTCCCTTGCCTTTGAAAAAGCCCTTGTCCGTCCTGAAAAAGAAGTGACAGAGGTTAGCACCGCCCTTGATGCTCTCAATTCGAGCTTAGCAGATGGCCGTGGCGTGGATTTGGATTACATGATGTCCATCTATTCGAATGTGACAAAAGAAGACTTGATTGAAGAGTTGAACGACCAGATTATTCCTGACCCTGAGAGGTATTTACAAGAGGGTGAAGTGGCTTATGTGTCTCGTCAGGAATTTCTCTCAGGGGATATCCTCACAAAATTAGAGGTGATCGATATTCTGATTAAACAGGATAATCATGATTTTAATTGGACTTACTATCAGGATTTATTGGAGGGTGTCAGACCGCAACGAGTGACCCTTGCGGATATTGATTATCGGATTGGCTCACGTTGGATTCCCTTAACGGTTTATGGGAAGTTTGCCTACGAAACGTTTATGGGACGAACCTATGACCTGATGGACCAAGAACTGGAGACAGTTCTTGACGTTAGCCCAATTGATGGCACGCTTTCTTACCAATCCAAATTTGCTTTTATGTACTCTACGGCAGCTGATCGAAGTCTTGGCGTCCCTGTCTCACGTTACGATAGTGGTCGTAAAATTTTTGAAAACCTCCTTAATTCTAATCAGCCTACCATCACCAAGCAAATGGAAGAGGGAGGTAAGAAAAAGAATGTGACCGATGTTGAGAAAACAACGGTTCTTCGTGCTAAAGAAACGGAGATTCAAGACCTCTTTCAAGACTTCGTGTCACGTTATCCAGATGTCCAACAGCTGATTGAAGAAACCTATAATAACCTCTATAATCGGACGGTCTCTAAAGTCTATGATGGCAGTCGCTTAGAAATCGATGGTCTTGCCCAGAATATTTCTCTAAGACCTCACCAAAAGAATGCCATTCAACGCATTGTAGAAGAAAAACGAACGCTTCTTGCTCATGAAGTGGGGTCAGGCAAGACCTTAACCATGCTTGGGGCAGGCTTTAAACTCAAGGAACTTGGTATGGTACACAAACCTCTTTATGTCGTGCCATCTAGTCTAACCGCACAGTTCGGTCAAGAAATCATGAAGTTCTTTCCAACCAAAAAGGTCTATGTGACGACCAAGAAAGACTTTGCCAAAGCCAAACGCAAGCAGTTTGTCTCGCGGATTATCACAGGAGATTACGACGCCATTGTCATTGGGGATTCTCAGTTTGAGAAAATTCCCATGAGCCAAGAAAAGCAGTTAACCTATATTCAAGATAAGTTAGACCAACTTCGAGACATTAAGCAAGGGAGTGATAACAACTATACGGTTAAAGAGGCGGAGCGGTCGATTAAGGGTCTAGAAACGCAATTGGAAGAACTCCAGAAGTTAGAGCGAGATACCTTTATTGAATTTGAAAATCTAGGGATTGACTTCCTCTTTGTGGACGAAGCTCACCATTTTAAGAATATCCGCCCCATCACTGGCTTAGGGAATGTGGCAGGTATTACCCATACGACTTCTAAGAAGAATGTGGATATGGAGATGAAGGTGAGACAGGTACAGGCTGAACATGGGGATAGAAACATTGTCTTTGCGACAGGAACACCAGTCTCTAACTCTATTAGTGAACTCTATACCATGATGTCTTACATTCAACCAGATGTCTTAGAACGGTATCAAGTGTCAAACTTTGACTCGTGGGTAGGTGCATTTGGCAATATTGAAAACTCTATGGAGTTAGCACCAACAGGCGATAAGTATCAACCCAAGAAACGCTTTAAGAAGTTTGTGAATCTTCCTGAACTCATGCGAATTTATAAGGAAACAGCCGATATTCAGACTTCCGATATGTTGGATTTACCTGTGCCTGAAGCTAAAGTCATTGCGGTTGAAAGTGAGTTGACGGAAGCTCAGAAGTATTACCTTGAAGAGTTAGTTGATCGGTCAGACGCCATTAAATCAGGAAGTGTTGATCCTAGTGAGGATAACATGTTAAAGATAACTGGGGAAGCACGAAAACTAGCCATTGACATGCGCTTGATTGATCCGGCCTATACCTTATCAGACAATCAGAAAATCCTTCAGGTAGTGGATAATGTGGAGCGCATTTACCGTGAGGGAGAAGTTGACAAAGCTACCCAGATGATTTTCTCAGATATTGGAACACCTAAGAGTAAGGAAGAAGGTTTTGATGTTTACAATGAACTTAAAGACCTCTTGGTTGATCGAGGGATACCAAGAGAAGAGATTGCCTTTGTCCATGACGCCAACACCGATGAGAAGAAAAACTCTCTGTCTCGTAAGGTCAATAGTGGTGAGGTTCGGATTCTCATGGCTTCGACAGAAAAAGGAGGCACAGGCTTAAATGTGCAAGCACGCATGAAAGCTGTTCATCATTTGGATGTCCCTTGGCGTCCCTCTGATATTACTCAACGCAATGGTCGGCTAATCCGTCAAGGAAATCAGCACCAAGAGGTAGACATTTACCACTATATTACTAAAGGGAGCTTTGATAATTACCTCTGGCAGACACAAGAGAACAAGTTGAAGTATATCACGCAAATCATGACTTCAAAAGACCCTGTTCGGTCGGCAGAAGACATTGATGAGCAGACCATGACCGCTTCAGACTTTAAGGCTTTAGCAACTGGTAATCCTTACCTTAAACTCAAGATGGAGTTGGAGAATGAGTTAACGGTACTTGAGAACCAAAAGCGTGCCTTTCATCGCTCCAAAGACGAGTATCGCTACACGATTACTTACTGCGAGAAACATCTCCCTGCCTTAGAAAAACGTCTCAGTCAGTATGACCGTGATATTGCCCAATCTCTAGCAACTAAGCACCTCGATTTTGCCATGACCTTTGACAATCAACTAATTGATAATCGTGCAGAAGCAGGGGACTATCTTCGTAAACTGATCACTTATAACCGTTCAGAAACCAAGAAAGTGAGAACTCTTGCCTCCTTTAGGGGCTTTGAGTTGAAAATGGCGACAAGGGGACTCAGCGACCCACTGCCTGAGACCGTATCGCTGACAATCATCGGAGATAATCAGTATTCAGTCGCCCTTGATTTGAAATCAGATGTGGGAACCATTCAACGGATTAACAATGCCATTGACCATATCCTAGATGACCAAGAAAAGACAGAAGAAATGGCTAATAATTTGAAAGATAAGCTAGCTGTTGCCAAAGTTGAGGTTGAAAAGAGCTTTCCAAAAGAAAAGGATTACCAATTGGTCAAGGCTAAGTATCATGTGTTAGCGCCATTAGTAGAGAAAGAAGCTGAAATAGAGGAAATAGATAGCGCACTAGCGACATTTAATCAGGAGATTTCCTCCCATACAAAGAAAGAAGAAATTTTATTAGAGTTATAGAAAAAAGGCTGACAAAAATTTTTGAACGCGGTAAAATGAAATCAAGAAATCACCAAAGGAGAAAAGCGATGACACAAACGATTGAAGACTTACGATACCAATTGGAGGAGTGGTTAGCTCAAGGCTTTACCAGTCCAGAAGATAGGACTCATTACCAAGCCTTGAAAGAACAGTATGAAGATGAAACACTGGATTATAGCTTTTCAAAGCGAGAACTGACAGGGCAGTTAGAGCTTATCATCACGAGTCGTGAGAATGATTTCCCAGACCTAGATGAGGTGACACGTGACGAGTATCTTGAGTTGGTGTCACAATTAGAGGAATTAGACAAGGATCTAGCTAACCGTTATCATAAGCAATTAGATTAGGAGGTATCTCGTATACAAGGTGTTATGGAACAAATCTTACAAGGCATTTTCCTCATTGCCCTGTTAGGGGTCATCTTTGTAGTTCTTTTTCAGGTTGTGAAAGCATTGGGAGGTCTATTTCTTATCGGACTAATCGGAGGCATACTCTTTATGGAAATCTATGGGATTTACCTCTTTTTCACAGAGAGATACCTCTATGTGGAAGACTTAGCCGCAAATGGCATTTGGAGTTTCACCTCTTTCTATATTACCTTCAATATTCTGCTTGTAGCAGGTCTTGTGGCAAAGGTAGTTAAAAGTCGGATAGCGTAAAGAAGGACTAGCGTTGTTGAATGCCAGTCCTTTTTTGTGATAATTTTTCCAAGTCAATCTTGTTATGATGGGGCTATCTTATGAAAAAAAGGAGATGGCACTATCTATGTTAAATAAAATGAAAGCTAGGCTTCTGATTGGTTTAGGTGGTCTAGCACTTACTAGCTTTATTGTGATGATGGGCTACACTATTGGTTCTCAATCTGTGACCAATCATACGCACAAGCAAATCCAGTCGGAAGCTCATAAATTACTGACTAAGGAAAAAGAAAAGGAAAAAGCAAGTGTCCTATCAGATAAATTTGTCAAGGAATTTTTGACTCAGTATTACACTAAGGAAAAACTTGGAGAGAATAACAACCGTATTAAGCCTTATATGACTGACTCAGCATATAAGGAAGAAGTGGCACGTCAAGAAGAGTCTGTCAATCAAGTCTATAAGGACTATATCCTAGATTATCGCTTTGAGAAGGCTGACATTTATGTCAATACAGAGACCAATGAAGCTCTAGCAGAAGTCTCTTATCAAGTTGTCTATGTATCTGATGTTAGTGATAAGGCACAAAAGAGCACGCAAACGGAAACCAAGTCTCTCAAATTATCCTATTCAAAACTCTCGGATAAACTCCTTGTGAATCAGTTGACCATTTGGAATGGCAAACTAGAAGAGTTAAAAGAAACATCTGATGGTGCTAATTCTAGCATTCCAGATATTCAAGGAAGTACCACAAGTGAGACAAACTAGCAGGAGACCATCTTCTGCTTTTTTGATAGGGAGAACGAGATGACAAGAATTGAAGAAGTTAAACAAGTGGCAATTTTAGATGTTGCTGCAAGTCTAGGTTATTTCTTTAGGCAACTAACAGGACAAGTTTATGAGCACCCAGAACATGATTCCTTTCGTATCTTTGCGGATACCAATACCTTTAAATGGTTTTCAAGGGATATTCAGGGAGATGTGATTGACTTTGTGCAGTTAGTTGCGGGGGTTTCTTTCAAAGAAGCCTTAACTTACCTTGAGACTGGCAATTTTGAACAAATAAAGGTCAGAGAAGAGACTTACCAACCTTTTCGTTATTATTTGCCTGAAGAACCGTTTCGCCAAGCGAGAGCATACTTGAATCAGGTGCGTGGTCTAAGTGACGATACCATCAATACTTTTGGGAGACAGGGGCTTTTAGCACAAGCTCATTACCAGACCAAAAACGCTCAAGAATCGGTACTTGTCTTTAAAAGCTATGACCACAAAGGAGTGTTACAGGGAGCTAGTTTACAAGGAGTTGCACCGAACCCAAATCATGATAGAGGGTTCTTGAAGAAGATTATGAAAGGTTCTCATGGGTATATTGGGACGAGCTTTGATATTGGAAGCCCCAAGCGCCTCATCTTTTGTGAGTCAGTAATTGATATGATGAGTTATTATCAACTCCATCAGAAACACTTATCAGATGTTCGCCTTGTGTCAATGGAGGGATTGAAACTCTCAGTGATAGCTTATCAGACCCTGCGTCTAATCGCAGAGCAACAAGGCAAAGTAGAGTTTTTAGAAACGATAAAACCTAGTCGATTGGCTCATTATTTTCATGCCATTAAGGACACGACAACTTATTTTAAAACTCACTCAGATTTGATAATCTTAGCTGTAGACAATGATAAAGCAGGTAGAGAATTCTGTCAGAAGATACGTAATAAAGGGTTTCCTATTCAACAAGATTTACCGCCACTCTTGAAAATAGAAACGAAAGCTGACTGGAATGATGTGGTTAAGAAACAGTCAGAAGTATCTCTAGCAGAAGTGATTCACTCTGCACAAACCCAAATTTTAAATAGTAATGCACCACCTAAGACCCAACCAATGTTAGAAATGTGATAAAAAAATCAAGCCTCTTATCATAAGCTAGAAAAGGATAAGGAGGACTGCACATCATGAGTGTTATTGAACGCCTAGCTGATAAGGTGGCTAGGCAAGAGGAAAAAGTTTCCAAGGAAACCGAGAAACTAGAAACATATCGTGAACAATTACAGAATGCCATGTATCAAACCTTTATCAAACGCCAACAAAATAGCCGACTAACATTTGAGGAAGCTATGAATCAGGCTTTTGGTAAGGAAGACACGCAAATAATTGCAAAAGAAACTAGAAATGAGGAAATGAACGTATGACAAAAGATTGGACCTTTGAACAACCCTTAGACGACAAGACACCAACATCTTCAGCAGAGGAACGTGCTAAAATTGCAGCTCTCTTTCATCAGGAAGGGCAACAAGCTACTGAAGATGTTGATTACGTTGCAGCCTTTGAAATGGAACAACAGAAGGTCAAAGAGAAGCCAGTCTCGAAACCAGAACCGCAGAAGCAAACATCTACACAGCAGGTTTCTTCATCAACCATTACGAACGATTATAAGCAACATCTTGCGGATATGGTGGCTCAAAACAATGAGGATATTGCTCAAAGTCAGAAGAAGATTGAAGAGTTACACCAATTGATTGATGAGAAGAATAAACATAATAAAAAATTACAAGCTGTTTCAGCAGCTATTGATGATCTGTAAGTGAGAGAGTTTGGGACAAAAAGATTTCAATTTTTAAAAATCTTAATTATTAAGTCCTTCAAATCTATAATTAAATGCGAAAAGCGAACAAAGCAGAATTCTGATTACCAGAAAACTAGTTTCGTTCGCTTTTTATATTTGAGGTCGGACTTTTGTCCCAGCCTCTTTTTATGAGGAGGAAAGCAATGCGATTATTCAAGAAGAAAATGCATAACCAAGATAGTTTCAAGCAACTGATTCATCGCTTATCAGGAATGTCTGAAGACGAATTGTATAAAGTTAATCAGTTACTAGATGTTGTATTTGATTCAACAAGTCAGACTATTAGTGAGGGTAAAAGTAGTCCTAAAGTCATACCAAAGGAGCCAACTTTAGATGAGACGATTACTGAAGCCAAAAATAAGCTGAACACGGAGCAACTAGAGAAACGAATTGAACAATTTAAGCAAGCCAAGAAACCGAAATAATAGAATAGCCTTGATTTTATAAACTGTATTATAGAAAAGTAAAATATTTTTAAGTGATTGGGCTGTAAAATCAAGGCGAGAATGCTATAATACACCTAAAGGAGTAGTTATTATGTATAGAAAAAAATGTGTAGGATATGTCAGATATTCAATCAATGACCAACCAATGATTGAGAAACAAAAAGTATATTAGTGGAGAGAGCCTCTCAGCTTAACTTAGAGCTCCTGGCTATTTATAGTGAAGTCATTGGTGATGTCGAACCTATCCAAGAAAGAGATGAAATGGCTGAAGCATTAAGACACATTGAGCGAGAAGAAGCAGACTATCTCTTAGTGACAAATTCAAATAGAATTACTAGGTCACAACTAGGTCTCCTATTATTTGAAGAAGCCATCTTAAAGCCTTTAGGTGCAAAAGTATTTGTTTGTAATGAGGCAAACTTTACGTTAAAGCTACCAAAATAATGAAGAATAAAATAAAAAAGGAATAGTCTAATATTTGATAAGAAACTGTTCCTTTTTTGTATGCTATGATTGTCTAAGTGCTGTTTTTTATAGATATACTTTTTTATTGATTTATGATCATTGATAAATTCTACATCAAAAATGAAATAATGATCGCGATTGTCTTTCGCATTTTCTTTATTAAGTTTGAAATAGTTCTTAGATGACTTGACCATTGTCAAGAGGATAACATCAGTTAGGAATGTTAATGGGGTATCTAGTGCGGAGTAGCGATAAAAATCATTTTCAAAGTTACGATAATGATCGCTAAAGTAGTCCATTTGTAATTCATTTTTATAGAACTCAAGCTGATTCATAATGTACCTCACTATCTAATGTGACAGAAAGAATCTGTTCCAATGGAATCGTAATATGACCATTCTTTGTTTTTAGAATGACTTCGTTAGTGGTGAGCGTTGGAACTGTCCTGATATAATGTTGTAACGCATTGTTTTGAGTGATGGCCACTTGTATCGTTAATTGATTAGCATAGCTTTGGCTTAACAATAACAATTCTTGCTTCATGGATAGGTCTGAGACATATTCAATATGCTTGTCATCATCTGATAAGGCAGAGGTATGTTCCGATAAAAAGAATCCCATCCATTTTTGCATTTTAACATCTTGATAGTCTCTTGCAGACTGAAATGGTAAGTATGATCGGTCAATCATTTTAATCCCTCCAAACCACCTGCTGAGTGGTCTCCGATTAGTTTACTTCTTGCAATATTCCTGGAACCGTCTAAGAGGGCAGTTCCTTTTTGAATGGCTAGAAATCCAAATTGGTTTCTAATGGTGTCAATTGTTCGTTGTAAGTTATCTTCTTTTTCCGTCTTCTCAACATTATCAAATAAAGAAATGAGCGTAAAATTTTCATCAACAAATCCTGAATAATTGACCGCAATCCCACGAACGGCTCCTAACGTGTATTGCTTGCGAAAAAGAGTTAAAACAGTGTCTGTTAGTAGCCGTGTATCATTTGTAGGTTCAATTTTCATTTGAGCATTGATGGGACGTTTTACTTCAGCTTTTGAATAGGTTACAAAGATAGAAACTACAGTAGCTTTTTTATGTTCTCTTCTCATTCGAATAGCGACTTGTTCTGCCATTTCACTTAGAACTACCTCTATATCACGTTGTTTCACATAATCCTTAGGAAGTACTTGAGAATTTCCAAGCCCATGTGATTTCGGTTTATAAGGTTCATGGACATTACTCTCATCAACCCCATTGGCATGAAACCATAGCTGAACACCGACTTTTCCAAACTCTTTTTTCAAAACATCAGGATTAACATTTGCCAATTCTTTAATGGATGTAATGCCAAGTTTGTGTAATCTTTTTTCTGTTCTCGTCCCAATTCCCCAAAAGTCTGTCAGGTTTGGAATCGCCCAAACTTTTGTTTCAACGTCTTCATAGGACCAATTAGCACGCATGGTTGGTGTTCGTTTGGCTTCATTATCTAAAGCTAGCTTGGCCAATAATGGGTTGGAATTGCTCATTCCTACGGTTGAATAGATTCCTGTCTTTTGCCAAATGTCGTGTTGTAGTTTAGCAGAAATGATCTCTAATTTTGCTTTTCTATATCCTTGACAAAGTAGTTGAGTGAAGACGTTAAGTCGATAAAACCTTCATCGATGGAGTAGGGGAGAATGTCTTCAGGAGCAGCATAGTCTTGGAAGATGTGCTGGATGTCAATATTCTTTTCAATATAGCGATCCATACGAGGTGGTACTATAAGGGTTCTTCTGGCCCAGCTTTCAATATAAGAAACAAAACGGGGTGTGATGTCTATTCCTTGACGTTTTGCATTGTAGAAGTCAAATTTTCTTGTGGTAATGTCAAAAGGTAAGTCATAAGCACGACCAACATTATTTTTCCCAAAGACTTTTTTGAACATAGGAGAAGACGCTAAGATTAGCCCAGCAGAATTATCTGCTCGACTCATAACGCAGAGAGAAGTATGTAAAGGGTTTAACCCCCTATCTACACATTCCACAGACGCATAAAATGATTTCATGTCAACGAAAGCTATATCAGATTGGGGTTCTTTTGTGTAATCAATATAACCCATGCTTTCAATTCCTCTTTAGTTTTTCTAATTGTTCTATCAGTTCTTGAATATGATCAGTGATGTCGTATTCTTTGAGATACGGTGTAAAATAAATGCGCTCCCCTTTAAGATAAATCATTTCTTTAACATTTAGTGACATGATTAAGCTCCTACGACTGGTATAAAGTGGCTAATGACAAGTCCAACAATTCTAGGATTATCTTCATAAGGAATCCATTTGTCAGGGTAATCATCATTAAGAGAGACCATTTTAAATCCATTTTCTTCTCGATAAAGTTTTTTGATATAAACGGAATCATTCCATGATAAGGCATAGACTGCTCCGTCATAATCAAAACCACTAGCACGAATGAGAGCTACTTCGCCATCAAGGTAGACTGGTTCCATAGAGTCTCCTTTAATCCAAGCAGCAATATCATAACCATATTGTTCTTCCTCAGAATAGACAGTTTCTGTCTCAAATTCATCAAAGAAGGATTCGCCAAGCCCAGCAGAAAGAGCGACATCAGATAAGACTTCAACTGCAAAAAGTGGGACAATTTTCTTCAGTGATTGTTGTTTTTGAAGTAGTTCTTCAGCATATCCCTCAACCTTGTTTTGATTTTCTGACGAGAGTTTGAGGTAAGTATTTACGATATTGTACTCAGATTCAAAATAAGTTTCTGAAACGTCCAAGATAGCTGCAAGTTGTCTGAGATTTTTTTGATTAGGTCTTGTCTTGCCAATTTCCCAATTGAAGTAGGAGGAACGATTGATATGAAGTTTATCTGCCATAGCAGATTGCGAATAGCCTAACGCCATTCGCCTTTCTTTTAGACGACTTCCTGAAAACATACAACCTCCCAAATCTATTTGTTGTTTTATAAACTAACAAAATTATATCAAAAATATTTAAAGTTGCAAGAGAAAATATCACTTTCTAACTCACTAATATTTTTAATAAGTATTAATAAAGTAAATTACGCACCAATTTTGGTGCATAATCTTTTTTTGTGATATAATAAAGAAAAAATCAAAGGAGACTTTTTATGATTGGAGAAAATATCAAATCGTTACGAAAAACGCATGATTTGACCCAACCTGAATTTGCCAAAATCATTGGAATTTCTCGAAATAGTTTGAGCCGTTATGAAAATGGGACAAGTTCAGTATCAACAGAGCTCATAGACCGTATCTGTCAGAAATTTAATGTATCATATGTTGATATTGTAGGAGGAGAAAAAATGTTAACACCAGTGGAAGATTATCAATTAACCTTAAAAATTGAAGTTATCAAAGAGCGTGGTGCTGCGATTTTAGCTCAGCTTTACCGTTACCAAGACAGTCAAGGCATTGCCTTTGACGACGAAACAAATCCTTGGATTTTAATGAGTGATGACCTGTCTGTTCAAATTAATACAAAGATTTATCTTGTTGATACCTTTGATGAAGTAGAACGTTATAATGGTTATTTAGACGGTATTGAACGTATGTTAGAAGTTGCCAGTCATCAGGTGGTGGCCTAGTAATGATAGCAGACTTTAGTACGGCTGACTTTGACCTAGCATTGAAACGAACCATTCGTTCCTTAACTCGTGGTAAAATCGCTTCACCTGAGCCTAAAGCTATCTTATTGGGTGGACAAAGCGGAGCAGGCAAGACAACGATACATCGCATTAAACAAAAGGAATTTCAAGGTAATATCATCATTATCGATGGTGATAGCTACCGTTCTTTACACCCCAATTACCTTGCTTTACAAGAAAAATATGGCAAAGATAGTGTTGATTATACAAAAGGTTTTGCAGGAAAAATGGTTGAACATCTTGTTGATGAGCTCAGCAAACAAGGCTATCATCTGTTAATTGAAGGAACTCTGAGAACAACAGAAGTCCCACGAAAAACAGCTATACTATTGAAATCAAGGGACTACCAAGTGTCATTAGCGCTTATTGCCACAAAACCAGAACTGTCTTATCTAAGCACTCTCATTCGCTACGAGGAGCTCTTTGCCATAGTCCCAAATCAAGCAAGGGCAACTCCTAAAGACCACCATGATGGAATTGTCAATCACTTGGTTGATAACTTACGAGAGCTAGAAAACGACCAACTCTTTGATTATATTCAAATTTACCAACGAGATAGAAGTTGTGTCTATGATTCGGAAACTGATGACGGTTCAGCTGCCGATGTTCTACAAAACTGTCTTTTGGGAAAATGGAGTAAGGTTGAGAAGGAAATGTTGAAGGTGGACCAAGAACGGTTGAGAGAGATGCAAGAATTGTAGTAGATTTATAACATTACTTAAGTAGTTACTAGTTTAATTGGAGGTCACATTTATGTCAATATATCACTTATATAAAGGAAAAGATGAAAACGACGGACTAGATTTAGAGCAACAAAAACAAAATATTTCTAGCTTCATCAAAGCACAATTTTCCGCTGAAAATTTGGTATTTTTTATTGGTTCAGGTTGTTCTGTGCCAGCAATCCCGCTTATGTCACAGACTATGAAAGCTATAATTGGAAAACATGATGATATATTATGTGTAATAAAAAAATTTTTGGATACAAAGAACGTCAACTTATTAATAGATAGTCTTGATGATAAAGACATTCTTAAGGGAGTGATTGTACAATCATGTAAAAGCCATAGTTTAGAAACAATTGCAGATTTATATAATTATATTATTCAGACTCAACTATTGGAGAAGGAACAATTGTTAGAGATTTATGAAAATTTTTGTAGTTCTTTCTCCGATATTGAGTCTCTTTTAAACTGGATACAGAATGGTTTAAACTTTAGTCCAAATAACGAACAATTATTAAATGCTTTTAAAATTTTAAAAGATGAATTTATAGCTTCTATTCCTAAATTAGATTCGGACTCATATAAGGGAGATGTTTTTCAAACTTACGCTGATTTCTATAAATTTGTTTTTTCAAATCGTACTGAAGAAAGTTCAAAAATTTCGGTTTTCACAACGAATTATGACCTTTTTAATGAATACAGTTTGGAAGCTAACAATATAGTCTATACTACAGGTTTCCCCTCTACTTTAGCTAAGAGATTTGATATAAATCAATTTAAATATAGGTTAGTAGATGATACTAACAGATACAAAGACAAATGGCAACCGGTCTTTAAAGAAGCGAATTTATATAAGATTCATGGATCGATAAACTGGATTAGTGGGGAAGATGGCTTTTTATATCAGTCAAATTCTACAGTAACGAATGATGATGTCGTGGTTATTTATCCTACTATGTTGAAACACAAAGAGACAGCCCAAGCTCCTTATTCTGAATTATTTAGAGAGTTCTCGAACTGTTTGCAAAAGAAAAATACAACTTTGGTTGTTATGGGATATGGTTTTCCAGATGAACACATTAATACAATTATTTCACAAAATTTAAAGAATCAAGATTTTAATCTGATAATTTTTGGGAATAAAAATGAAAGTAAGTTAAACGATTTTTATGAAGAATTTAAAAATAGAGACTTACATCTAATTGGTGGACAATTTGATAATAAAAACGCTCACCACTTCAATGTGATATCGGAAGAATTCTTGAATTATCAGAAACAAGTTTTGAGTGATGTAGAAGAGGATAATAATGAATAGTATTGGTAAGGTCGTCAGTGTTTCTTATGATAGATTGATTTTTGAAGTTAGCGATTTTGAAAAATTAAATTATAATTTCAAAGGGCAAATTTATCTTGCTAAAGGAGTTATTGATTATGTAACAATAAAAAATCGTTTTGATGAAAGATTTATTTATCAGGTTGTAAAAGTTTCTGATAAAGAGCTTCCATTATCGACTGATGAATCCGCAAAGTTTAGTTATTCAGGAACCTTCGAATGTGTTCCGATAGGTATGATAAAGAATGATTTTGTTGAGTTTAATTTAAAGAAGTATCCATTTTTGCAAGATAAAGTTTATTTAACAACTCTTGAAGAATTCAACATTATTTTCAATGAAGATAACCTTAAACACAGTCTTTCGCTTGGCTTGATTGAAGAAAGATATGTTGCTAAAATTGATCCTAATAAACTGTTGACACATCATAGTGCTATATTAGGTAACACAGGTTCAGGAAAGTCTACTACTGTACGTAAAATTATTTCAGAAATAAATAAGATAGATTCAGATAACTTAAGATTACATATTTTTGATGTCCATGATGAATATGGTCGATTACTAGATGTGGAAGTTGTTAATGTCATGGAAGAGTATGGTATAAATATATTAAACTTGGAACATCAGGATTGGTTGAACTTGCTTAAACCTTCAGAATTAGTTCAACTACCTGTTATTGAGATGGCTTTAAAAATTGCTAATTGTTTGTTGATAGAATCTGTAGATGAATCTTGGTTGAAATGTTTCATTGCTTATAATCTTTATACTAATCAGCAAACCGATGCAGTGACGAAAAGGACTAAAATTATTGGCATTTTAAATGGTACTGGTATAGACACTTCAAAGTATAGTTCTCAGTTTGGGAATTTTGTTCAAGTGGATGAAAAAAAGTTTCTAGATGATTTACTAGAAGCTACTAAGGGAGAAGTTGAGTATAGCTATTTAAGTTCCAAACTTGAAAAAGCTAACTATCAAGTGGATAGTTTTGAAAATTTACTTATCGCTTTAAATTATGTATTTCTTCTCGAAGAAAGTAAAGGCAATAGCCAAGCACGTGCATATTCAGGTACTCTTGAAACTCGAATAAAAAATATACAGACACGATATTCTAAACTTTTTGAAAATGAGGAAAAGTCTGTTGATTCGAAAGCTGTTGTATATTCAGTATCTGAAATGGACGATGACTTACTTTTATTCTTTACAACCTACGTCTTAAAGAAAGAATTTTCTAAGAATAAAAGTTTAGCTCTAAAGCAAAGGGCAGTAAATGTATTTATTTTGGAGGAGGCACACCGTTATATATCGAAAATAAAAGAGAATAGCCAATTTCATGAAGTAGAAGTATTTAAGAAGATTGCACGAGAAGGGAGAAAGTTTGGGTGTTTCTTATTGCTGTCTAGTCAGAGACCTAGTGAACTTTCATCAACAGTTTTATCACAGTGTAACAACTATATTATTCATAGAATTAAAAATAATGTTGATTTAGAATATCTTCTACAAACAATCCCATACATAAATAAAAATCAGTTATCTAGATTTTCTTATTTACCAACTGGAACAGCTTTTCTAGTGGGAGAGCTATTTCCAATACCAGTTGAAGTTGAAGTGGTTGAAGAATCATCTTCAAATGTAACTACTACTCCTCAAGTAATTTTTAAATAAGAAAATGTGTTTTTTCGAGAGAGGCTTGACTCTCTCTTTTTCTTACACTTATTTTCATACTGTGATAATTTTTCCAAATTATCCTTGCTATATTTATATCATACTCAGAAAAATCAAATTTTAATTTTTCACTGGGGGTTTGGGGGCGAAGCCACCAAGTTATCTTATCGTTGGCTGTCAAAACTGGAAGGTTGTGGTTGGCTGGCGATTAGATTTTGGGTTATTGTGGACACAATAACTGAGCTCGCAAAAGCCGAAAAGGGAAGATTTGAGGCTTTTAGGAAGCACCCGTACCAAATACGGTATCGGTGCTAACCCGATAGAGGGGAAATTGGGAAGGAGTGTCTCATCATGATAGAAAGTTATCGGACAATTCGTAAGGAAATCAACTTGACGCTAGAGGAATTTGAGCAGATTCAACAAGTGATGAGGAAGGAGAATGCGGAGCAGTTTTCTCCCTTTGTTAGACAAAAGTTGTTGGATCTTGTCAGCAACAAGAAGAACGTCAGAGATTGGTTTATTCTGTGGCAATCTCAAAAAATAGAACAAATTAGTAGAGATATTTTACAGGTCACGACTTTAGCAGAACGAGATCAACAAGTCACATCAGAACACTTAAGAATTATATTGACTTGTGTACAGGAACTGATGGCAGAAGTGGAGAAGATAATACCACTCAGCTCAGAATTTCGAGACAAGTACATGAGAGATTAGCTATGGAAAATCGTTACCGCACTAATCTCAAAAAAGTATTTTTAACTGATCAAGAGCTTGCGACTTTGAACAATCATATTAGTCAAAGTTCTTGTCAAAATTTTTCTGCTTATGCTAGAAAAGTTTTGTTAAATCCCAACATGACTTTTTTAACAATTGATACCAGTAACTATCAAGATCTGGTTTTTGAATTACGCCGAATTGGCAATAACATTAATCAGATAGCTAAGACTGTCAATCAGACAAAACTTCTGACGGTAGAGCAACGAGACAATCTGAAATCTGGTATCAGTCAACTGATTACGGAAGTTGATAAGGATTTTGATGTCAAGTGTCAAAAGTTGAGGGAATTTTATGGTAGTCACTAAGCATTTTGCGATGCATAGCAACAAATACCGTAAAAGTCTTATCAAGTATATTCTTAATCCAGATAAGACCGACCAACTTAAATTGGTTTCAGATTTTGGAATGAGCAATTACCTAGACTTCTCAAATTATGAAGAAATGGTTGAGATGTATCAGGCTAACTTTGTCAATAATGATAGACTTTATAATTCGAGAAATGACCGACAACAGGTCAAGCAAACTAAAATTTACGCTCATCATCTTATCCAGTCATTTTCGCCTGAGGATAATTTAACACCTGAAGAAATTAATCGTATTGGTTATGAGACGATAAAGGAGTTAACTGGTGGAAACTTTCGCTTCATTGTGACAACCCATACTGATAAAGGCCACGTCCATAATCATATTCTCATCAATTCCATTGACCTCAATTCTCACAAGAAACTCAAATGGGATTATGCTCAGGAGAGAAATTTACGCTTGATTTCTGATCGCCTGGCCAAAGAAGCAGGTGCAAAAATTATTACACCGAACCGCTATTCTCATGAAAAATTTGTGACTTATCGTAAGAGTAACCATAAATTTGAATTGAAGCAACGTCTTTATTTTCTGATGGAGAATAGTAAGGATTTTGACGACTTTTTATCCAAGGCAGAAGCATTGAATGTTCAGATTGATTTTTCAAGAAAGCATGCTCGTTTTTTGATGACGGATATGTCGATGAAGCGAGTTATCCGAGGCAAGCAACTAGATAAACGTCAACCCTATACCGAGGAATATTTCCGAGAGCAATTTGCAAAGCGAGAGGTTGAGCAACGTTTAGAATTTCTCTTACCAAGAGTCCGTAACCTCTCACAACTTTTGGAATTTACACAAGAACTGAACCTCACTATTTCTCTGAAGCAAAAGCGCGTGACTTTTACTCTGACAGATGATAGCTATAGCATTACAGTCAATAACCAAAAACTCAGTTCTAAGAATCTTTATGATGTTCAATTTTTTGAGACTTACTTTGAGAAATGCAGAGAAGTTCCTGCTATTGACCAGTCGCAACTTATTTCTGACTTTGAGGGATACTGTGAGGAACAAGATAAGGATAAGCTAGCTTATGAAGATTTGCAAGAAGCCTATCAATCATTTAAGGAAAAGCGAGATCAGGTTCAAGAGTTTGAGGTCGTCTTAGCTGACCATCAGATTGATAAGTTAGTCAAAGATGGTCTCTTTATCAGAATGAATTATGGTGTTAAAAAAGACGGCTTGGTCTTTATCCCAAACCGTCACTTAGATATTAAAGAGACAGAGAGTGGTAAACACTACCATGTCTTTATCCGTGAGACCGCATACTTTTTCATTTACAATAAGGAGACGTCTTACCTCAATCGCTATATGCGTGGCCGTGACCTCATTCGTCAGTTAACCAATGATAGCAAGAGTATTCCAAAAAGAAGACGCCCAACCATTGATACACTTAAGAAAAAGATTGAAGAGATTAATCTTCTTATTGAGATTGATACGGAGAATAAATCTTATCAAGAGGTTAAAGATGACATTGTTAAGGATATTGCTCAATTAGACTTGACCATTACAGAGTTGCAGGACCACATAGCTCATCTCAACAAGGTTGCGGAAGTCTTGCTTAATCTGAACAACAGCGATATAGAGAACCGTCGTTTGGCCAGATATGACTATGCCAAGATGAACCTGACTGCAGCTGTAAAATTGGAGGAAGTTGAGAAAGAGATAGAAACTTATCAAAAGCAGCTAGTCAAGTCAATAGATGATTACGAATATTCAGTCAGAAGGTTGGAAAAATTTGTGAATATCTTAAATGATGCAGGTTCAAGTATAGAGAGGTCGAAATTTGAATTTGACGAATGAAAGGTGAGATTTTAAATGACTACTTAACCAAATTTTCTAATCTTTATAGAGCTAGTACAGATTACCCGTGGTGCTAGTTAAAAAGTTACGAAAAAAGCCCAAATGGACTATACTGTAAGTGTTAAACCAAACAGGAGAGTTGTCCAAATGAGCCACTTACAGTATACCGCTAGTTGTCATCACTTACAATATAATGTATAATGTGAAGCAATTGTCCAAAATTTGTCATTGATGCTATCAAAACTACTGTCCCAAAACTATTAAGCAACGACACAATGTCAAATTAGCTCACGTCTCTGATGAATCTATCTTAGTTTTGCTTGTCCTACAAGCAGAGTTAGAAATTAAATCACAACGCCACTTTTACCAGATGTGTCAACTATTTTGCTTGGGAAAGCGACTTGAAAGAAGTCGCTTTAATCGTCGGTCCAAACATTTGATTTGGCTTCTTCAATTCATCCGACAGGGTTTGAACCAACAGATACCATTGCCATCATTGATAGCTTCCCCTTGCCGCTTTGTCAACCCGTTCGTAACCATAGAGTTAAGATTTTCAATAGCTTAGCGGATATCGGCTACAATGCTTCCAAGCAGATGTGGTTTTATGGCTTTAAGGTTCATATGTTAGTGACTTTATCAGGCTATATTTTGAACTATGTTATCACTCCAGCCTCTGTTCACGATATTAGAGCTGTTGATGATTTACTTGAAAACTGCAGACACCCCTTTATTCTAGAGGATTTGGGCTACCTAAGTAAGTCCCTCAAAGAGGAATTAATCAAAAGAGACTATCACTTGTGGACACCTTGGCGACAAAATATGCAAGGTGCAAGAGAGCATAACAGTTGGAAGTTATTAGCCATGCGTAGAACCATTGAAACACGATTTTCTGAACTTTGTTGCTTATTTGGAATTGAACAAACATTAGCTAGAGGCTTAGCTGGCCTCCAACTAATGCTGGAACAGATTACACTGACCTATAATTTGAGATATTTTAATTCTAACTAGCACCACGGGTACAGATTATTTTTGTGAACCGAATCATTTCTCTTGTTATGACTTCTCATCCTAGTTATGTTAATAGTTTTCACGCCCACAATCAAAACCACCAGTGTGAACTGGTATTTATGATTTCAAGATGAAAAATAAGCACTTGGCAAAAAAAATATGTTCACTTTTTGACAGTTTTTATGTCAAGTTAAAATATTTTTAGCATATTTTAGGACATTTCCACTAACGAATGTCACTTTTCTGTCAAAATTAATCGCCTTTTTATGACTGATTTTGGAAATTTTTCCTTTTTTTGTGTCAACTTTGTTCAAAATGGTCTTGCTTTTTTACTGGAAACGTTTTATAATAGATATGTTCTAGATTTTATTGGACTGAAAAAGAATTGCCACTTTGGTGGAAGGAGATTATTCTTCTTTAGTTCAACGAAAAATATAAATAAGGAGGAAGAACATGGGTATCGGTATTATTATTGCCAGCCACGGTAAATTTGCCGAAGGTATTCATCAATCCGGTTCAATGATTTTCGGTGAACAAGAGAAAGTTCAAGTTGTGACTTTCATGCCAAATGAAGGACCTGATGATTTGTATGCACACTTCAACAATGCTATCGCACAGTTTGATGCTGATGATGAGGTTCTTGTACTTGCTGATTTGTGGAGTGGTTCTCCATTTAACCAAGCAAGTCTTGTTATGGGTGAAAACCCTGACCGCAAGATGGCTATCATCACTGGTCTCAATTTGCCAATGCTTATTCAAGCCTACACAGAGCGTATGATGGACGCTACTGCAGGCGTTGAGCAAGTTGCTGCAAACATTATCAAGGAGTCTAAGGACGGTGTTAAAGCACTCCCAGAAACGTTAGCTCCAGAGGAACGAGTTGATACTGGAGTAACTACTCCGAATGTAGCGACAGGAGGCAAGCCTGGAAAATTTGAATATGTTTTGGCTCGTATTGACTCTCGTTTGTTACATGGTCAAGTGGCAACTTCATGGACAAAGTCTACTAGTCCAACTCGTATTATTGTGGTATCAGATGCCGTATCAAGAGATGAACTTCGTAAGAGTTTGATTCAACAGGCAGCTCCTCCGGGAGTAAAAGCCCACGTTGTTCCAGTTGAACAAATGATTAAGTTGTCGAAAGATGATAAACATTTTGGTGGACAACGAGCGTTGTTGTTATTTGAAAATCCACAAGATGCATTGCGTGCAATCGAAGGTGGAGTTCCATTAGAAACGCTGAATGTAGGTTCAATGGCACATACTTTAGGTAAAGTTCAACCAAATAAAGTTTTAGCATTTGACCAAAATGATATTGATACTTTTGCAAAATTGAAACAGCTTGGTGTGTCCTTTGATGTACGCAAAGTTCCGACTGATTCTAAAGCAAATATGGATGAAATTATTAGTAAAGCACAAGCTGAGCTAAATAAATTGTAAGTATCGTTAAGGAGAATAAAATGGAATTAAATACTATTCAAATTATTTTGGTTGTTATCGTTGCATTTTTAGCAGGAATGGGTGGAATATTAGATGAATTTCATTTCCATCAACCTGTAATTGCTTGTACATTGATTGGATTGGTGACAGGAAATCTTTTACCATGTTTAATCTTAGGTGGTACGCTTCAGATGATTGCTCTCGGTTGGGCCAATATTGGTGCAGCTGTCGCACCTGATGCAGCTTTGGCTTCTGTTGCTTCAGCAGTAATTTTAGTGCTTGGTGGACAAGGTAAAGCAGGAGTGTCTTCTGCTATAGCGATTGCGGTTCCACTAGCGGTAGCTGGATTGCTTTTGACTATTATTTGTCGTACTATTGCAACTGCATTTGTTCACTTCATGGATGCAGCGGCTGAAAAAGGTGATATGTTTAAAGTTGAAATGTGGCACCTTATTGCAGTATGTATGCAAGGTGTTCGTATTGCTTTGCCTGTGGTCTTGATTTTAATCATTGGTGAAGGTCCGGTTAAAACGTTATTGAATTCAATGCCAGCTTGGTTATCTGATGGTTTAGCTATCGGTGGTGGAATGGTTGTAGCAGTTGGATACGCTATGGTTATCAATATGATGGCAACTCGAGAAGTATGGCCTTTCTTTGCGATTGGATTTGTTTTAGCTACGGTGTCTCAAATTACTCTAATTGGGTTAGGTACGATTGGTGTTGCACTTGCTTTGATTTACCTTGCTCTTTCAAAACAGGGAGGAAATGGAAGTGGAGCTTCTGCTTCTAATATTGGAGATCCTGTTGGTGACATCATTGATGACTTTTAGAGAAAGAGGAGAATAACGAAATGGTAGAACAAATTAAATTAACAAAAAAAGATCGTATTTCGGTATGGCTTCGTTCAAACTTTATTCAGGGTTCTTGGAACTACGAACGAATGCAAAATGGTGGTTGGGCATATACAATGATTCCAGCTATTAAAAAGTTGTATTCAACCAAAGAAGAACGTTCAGCAGCCTTGAAACGACATTTAGAATTCTTTAATACTCATCCTTATGTAGCATCTCCTATTCTTGGTGTTACTTTGGCTCTGGAAGAAGAAAGAGCTAATGGTGCTCCAGTTGATGATGTTACTATCCAAGGTGTTAAAGTTGGGATGATGGGTCCTTTAGCTGGTATCGGTGACCCTGTGTTTTGGTTTACTGTTAAGCCAATTTTAGGAGCTCTTGCGGCCTCACTTGCAATTTCTGGAAATATTTTAGGACCTATTATTTACTTTGTAGGATGGAACTTGATTCGACTTGCATTTATGTGGTACACTCAAGAATTTGCTTATAAAGCAGGTTCAAAAATTACAGAAGATTTATCTGGAGGAATTCTACAAGATATCACCAAGGGAGCTTCAATTCTCGGTATGTTTATTCTAGGTTCACTGGTAAATCGTTGGGTATCAATCTCATTTAAACCAATTGTTTCAAGTGTACAGTTAGATAAAGGTGCATATATCGAATGGGGAAAATTGCCTTCAGGTATTGAAGGTGTTAAGGCCGCTTTAGAGCAACAAGCAAGTGGTTTGTCTTTGTCTGACCATAAAGTAACTACCTTGCAAGATAATCTTAATTCCCTTATTCCTGGATTAGCAGCTTTATTGCTCACACTATTTTGTATGTGGTTGCTAAAGAAAAAAGTATCGCCAATTGTAATTATTTTAGGATTATTTGTAGTCGGTATTGTTTTCCACGTGATTGGATTGATGTAATATAAGGAAACCTGAATCTAATTTGATTTGGGTTTTTCTTTATTTAGAAAGAGTATGCGAGTATGACTAATATTATTGAATCTTTTCAAAAGCAAGTTTTGCTTACCCCAGATAGAGATGCTGTCTGTTTTAAAGAACAGAAACTAACATATAGAGAATTAGATGATTTATCTGATAAATTCTCTAATTTTATAAAAATTACTCACGAAGTCAAAAAAGGTGATATAGTCCCAATTTTACTTGATAGAAGTGAAAAAGTTATTGTTTCAATTCTAGCTGTTCTCAAATCTGGTGCAGGATATGTTATTCTATCAGAAACCTATCCCAAAGATAGGATTGATTTTATACGTAAATTAACAAAATCAAAAATTTCTATTGATGATAAATTATTTGGAGAATTCAAAGAGTCAAATAATTTAGTGACTGGTGATATTTCAAAAAATACTAGTTCAACGGATTGTGCTTATCTAGTATTTACATCTGGTACGACTGGTATTCCCAAAGGAGTTATTCATACTCATGAAAGTGTTTTATCGCATATTAATAGATATTCTAAATATTTAAATTTAGATCACGATGAACCATTAAATGTATTACTTATTGTTAATTTCATTTTTTCAGTATCAACTACTCAAATTTTTAGTGCACTTTTAAATGGACACACACTTTTTATAGCTGAAAATGATATATTGGATAAAAGTAATTATCTAACTGATTATATTAACAATAATCAAATTAATTATTTTCAAGCGACACCTGCAATTTTTGATAGTTTGGATTTATCAAAAATTTGTACTCTAGATATGGTGGCTTTAGCAGGGGAGCAAATCTCTCCTCAACTTTATATAAAGGCTAAGAATAATAATATAAAACTGGTAAACGTGTATGGACAGTCAGAATTTCATGCTGCTACTGCTAAAATTATTTCAAATGAGACTGATGTCAGCATTATCGGGAAAGCGCTACCAGGTATTGAGATGCATGTTCTTGATGATAATTTTGAGGAGGTTAATTATAACGAACAGGGTGAGATTTTTGTAGCGTGTGATCAATTAGCTCAAGGTTATCTTAACAATGATTTTGAAACATCTAAGCACTTTATCGATAATCCTTTTGGAAAAGGATTAATTTGTAGAACTGGAGATTTAGTGGTGCGTTTACCGAATGATGAATATAAATTTATTGGTAGAAAAGATTTTCAGTTGAACATTAATGGGATAAGGATTGAACCTGGTGAAATAGAAGAGACTATCTTAAGTATCACAAATATAGAAAAAACAGTTGTTGTAGAGAGAAACTCTAAAATAGTATCCTACTATGTCTGTCCCACTAAAATTGATGAGAGGTCATTGAGAAAGGAGTTACTGAAGAAGTTACCGCCGTATATGGTTCCAAATTACTTCATAAGTTTAGAAGAATTGCCATTGAATTCAAATGGTAAATTAGATAGAACAAAGTTACCTGAACCATTTTATTCTGAAGTAGAGACAACGTTTGATGTTAGTGACTTAAGCGAAAGCGAAATATTATTAGTTGAGCAATTAAATGAATTATTTGGAATGAAGGTCACTAACCTAGAAGATAGTTTTATTTCTTTAGGTGGAAATTCTTTGCAAGCCATTAGATTGTCAAATTCATTATATAAGTTGACAAATAAAAGTATTTCCAGTCGAGAAATATTAACAGCAACTACGATAAAAATGTTGGCACTTCTTATTGAAAATGTATCATCTGACAATAAACAAGCTACGACTGGAAATAGTAATATTATGAGTCCCTCTGAAAAGAGGATGTATATTTTATTTAGTCAAAATCCTAATTCTGTTTTATATAATGAACAAACTATTCTTAAGTTTAATACAAGGATAGATTGCTTGAAGATGAAACAAGCAATTGAATCTGTTGCAGATAAGTATGAAATATTAAGAACTAGCTTTATTTTTCAAAATGGTATGTACCAAAGAAATATTGGTACCAAGGCAGGTTTCGAATTTATTGAAGAAACATTTGATGCTAATTTTGAAAAATTTATTAGGCCATTCAATTTAGATAATGGACTGACAATGAGGATTTATGTACTTCATGATATAAAGAGTCAGCATGATTACCTGCTAATTGATAAACATCATATTATCACGGATGGTATTAGTGAACAATTATTTTATGCCGATTTATCTAGATTTTATTTAAGTGATAATAAATTAATTGAAGAAAAAATACCATTGTATGATTTTTTTACAACTATTGATAAAACTCAAGCTTCAAAGAATTGGTGGATGAATCATTTAAAGGGCTTTGAAAGATTAAATTTAATTAAAGATTTAGAGTGTATCCCAGATAATTTACACAAAGGAGATACATTAGTTTCAGAAATTTCCCCTAATTTGAGCGATAAAATTGAACAAATTTCAAAATCAAAGAATGTCAGCGAATATACGATATATTTTGCTATGTTTTCTATTTTGCTATCGAAAATGTATAACTCTAGTGATTTTGTACTTGGAACAGTTTCAAGTGGGAGAAATTATAATAATCAAAATAGTATAGGGATGTTTGTAAATACATTACCTATTAGAGTAAAACCAAAAGGAAATTTAAAATTAGATGATTATATAGATAAAGTAAATGACATTTTACTTTCTGCAATTGAAAATCAGGATTATCAATTTGATCAATTAGTGTCAGATTTTCATGAAAATAACCAATCTAACAATCCATTTTTTGACTGTATGTTTGTCTATCAAAATTACAACGAACAAAGTTATTTTGGTGGAGCAGCAGATAAGATCACTTATAAATCTACAAATGCTAAATTTAAATTGACTTTTGAAATCGAAGTATTACAAAATAAGAAAGTATTATATATCAATTATGATAGTAGCTATTTTAATAAAAATACTGTGAAAAATCTGGAATATGTTTTCTATAAAATTTTAGATAATTTCAGATTAGATTCGACACTTAGTATAAATCAGATACCATTAGTAGATCTTCAAAAGCATAAAAAGAATCCATCAAATAAATTTAGAAGTGTTGTAAAAGAAATTGAAAAACAAGTTAAAATGTATCCTAACAAACTTGCAGTTAGGTTTAATGATGTTTGTTGGAACTATACTGAGTTAAATAGTGAAGTAAATAGAGTCGCAAACTATTTGCTAAACCATTTCAAAGTTTCAAAAGGTGATTTAGTTCCCTTATTACTCAGTAGAAGTGATAAAATGGTAATCGCAATACTTGCAGTATTAAAAGCGGGTGCTGCGTATGTGCCTATTAGTAAAAAATATCCTCAAGAGCGTATTGATTATATCTTAGAGGCTTGTAATTCAAACATTATTATTGATGATGAGTTTATGTCTCAAAGCTTTGAGCAAAATTTAAATCAAAATCCTAATATAGAAATCAATTCAAATGATTTAGTTTATGTTATATTCACATCAGGAACTACAGGGAATCCTAAAGGGGTGATGGTAGAACATGGTAATTTGAGCAATTATTGTATTGAAGTCATTAAAGCGGAAAATTCTGGGATGTATCCTGAAAATATTAATGCAGCATTTTTTGAATATGTTTTTGATGCTTCTTTACATGATTTAGTTAGGCCATTTGTGCACGGTGAATCAAGTGTAATATTTGATACAGATTTAATATATGACATTGATAAATTTATCTTAGAACTAAATAAACATAGTATAAGCGCTATAGGTATGACTCCATCGCTTGCAGGAAAATTAGATCTTACAAATGTTCCAACAATGAAAACAATCTTTTGTGGAGGCGAAGCAATCACTCAAGATGTAATTGAAAAGTATAGAGATACTAAAATACAACTAAAAAATTGCTATGGTCCAACAGAAACGACCATCATGAGTTTTGTTAATAACGACGTAAGAGATACTTCTATTGGAAAACCAATAGGAGGTGTCTACGCCTATATCCTTGATGATGATTTACAACCACTACCTAAAGGTGCTATAGGTAATCTTTATATTGGAGGAAGCCAAGTTTCAAGAGGATATATAAATCAACCCGAGGAGACTCAGAAGCATTTTATACCTAATCCTTTTGATGGGGGCATTATGTATGAAACAGGTGATTTATTACGAGAAAGGATGGATGGTTCATACGAATATCTTGGGAGGAAAGATTTTCAAGTTAAGATAAGAGGTTTTCGTATTGAATTGGGTGAGATAGAGAAAGTTATTATTTCAGAAAATATTGTAAAACAAGTTGCAGTAGTACCGTATAATGATAATTTAGTTGCTTATTATATCTCTGATAAACAGGTATCAGATGAGATATTTGAAGAAAGATTATTATCAAAATTACCTTCTTACATGATTCCTCAATTCTTTGTGAAACTAGATTCTTTACCAATAACTATTAATGGTAAATTAGATAAAACATTATTACCTGAGCCATATTTGAAAGACGATTACAAAGAACCAGTAACTCAGAACGAAAAAGAGGTAGCAGAAGCATTTTGTAATGTTTTAAAGCTAGATCGTGTTTCTGTTGATGCAAGTTTCTTTAAATTAGGAGGTAATTCGATTGTTGCTATTGAATTGGCAAATTTGATAAATGTTCCTGTCAAAGAAATTTTTGAGAAGAAAACAGTACGTAATATTGCTAACTCTTTAGGTGAAAATTTAGTATTTAGTCTGAAAAAAGCGACAAATGAAGAAAATATTATTTCATTTGAACAAGAACAATTACTTTATATTGATAGTTTAGAAAATGGAACCTCAGCATATAATATACCATTAATTATAAATTTAAATAAACATGTTGATTTTGATAGATTGGAGATTGCTATCCAAAAGGTATTTGACAGACATGAGGTATTACGAACAATCATAGGGGCTACACCTAGAACGATTGTCAGTTCGGTGACTATTGGTCATGAAAATATTAGCCCAAATAAATTTTTTAATCATATTTTTGATTTGAAGAAAGAAGTTCCAATTAGAGTAAATATATTTGAAAATCTTTTGTTAATTAATATTCACCATATAGCATTTGACGGTTGGTCAACAAATATTCTACTTGATGAAATTCAAAAAATTTACAAGAATCAAGATGTATCCGAATTATCTTATCAGTATAACGATTTTGCTTACTGGCAACACAATAACAGGGAAACAGACTCTCTAATGATGCAAAAAGATTATTGGGTTGACAGACTACAAGATTACGAAAACTTAGATTTTCCACTAGATAAACCCCGTCCAAGACATTTTGATTATATTGGTAAAGACCTATATTTTGATTTGAATGACGATCTTTATACAAAATTAGTTGAACTTGCGAAGAAAAATGATACTAGTCTGTATGTTGTAACATTAAGTGCTTTTATGCTTACGGTATCAGCTTATGCAAATCAAACTGATATTGTATTAGGAACGCCAGTCTCTAATCGCAATATAAAAGGAACTGAAAATTTAATTGGTTATTTTGTTAATACTCTAGTAATGAGGACTAATATTGATTATGAATTATCAGTCAGAGAATTCATAAAAAATAATAATCTCCAAGTAATAGATGCACAGGAGCATCAAAATTATCCTTTCGAGCTTTTGGTAAGTGATCTAAATGTCAAACAAGATTTATCACGAAATCCTATTTTCCAAATAATGTTTGGATTTCAAGACATGAATCAAATTGATTTAGATACTGAAGTATTTGAAACAATTGAAAATGATTATTCATTGGGAAATACAAAATTTGATTTATCAGTAATGTTTTCAAAAAATAAGCTTACTTTTACTTATGCTGAAAGTTTATTCTTTGAAAATACAATCACTCAATTTGCTGAAACCTATCAATTTGTGTTAAATCAATTTATTAATGATGAGCAATTGCTGAAAAATATTAAGTACTCAGAAGATACTGTAGATATCAATGAAACTTACTATCCAGAATATCCTGTCCATAAACTTTTTGAAAAAGAAGTCTCTAAACATCCAAATGATATTGCTCTAGTATATGGTAAAGAAGTTTTAACCTACTCTGAATTAAATAAAAGGGCTAATAGACTCGCAAATACTTTAATTAATGAATACCATATTAAAGCAGGAAGTTATATTCCGATTTTAATGGATCGTAGCGAACAATATATTATTGCGATTTTAGCCATATTGAAGATTGGATCCTGTTATGTTCCATTAAGTAAGGACTATCCTGAAGAAAGAATAAATTATATAACACAAACAATTGAGTCTCCATTTATTTTAGATGAAACTATTGAAGTAACATCAAATGATGAATCAAATCCAGATATAGATGTCTCATTGAATGATTTGGCTTATATAATTTTTACATCTGGTACAACAGGAAAACCTAAAGGGGTGATGATCGAGCATCAAGGAATTGTTAATACTATATATAACCAAATAAACTATTTTGACATAAAACAGTCCACAAAAATCATGCATTTTGCTGAATTTGTGTTTGATGCCTCAGTTTATGAATTGTTTAATGCTTTATTATCAGGTTCAACATTATATCTACTAGATAATGAAACTAGATCGGATTATAAATTATTACACCAATTTGTAATAAATCAAAAGATTGAGTTAGCGACCCTCCCTCCTGCTATCTTAAATGATAGAGATTTATTGCCCTTAAGAACTTTAATAGTAGCGGGAGAAAATACACCTGAGGAAATCTATAAGGCCTATGCCAAACAAGGAACAGAGATAACGAATGCTTATGGACCAACAGAAATAACTGTTTGTGCTACAGTTAAAAAATATGAATTGGGAATGAATCCTCAAAATATTGGATGTCCACAAAAAAATGTATATTGCATCGTTTTAAATTCTTCAGGTAAGATGTTACCAGAAAATGCTATTGGAGAATTATTTATTGGTGGTAAAGGACTTGCTCGAGGTTACTTTAGAGATAAGGAAAAAACGGAATTAGCGTTTATTAACCATCCTGTATATGGAAGGTTGTACAAAACAGGTGATTTGGTAAAAAGATTAAACAATGGTGAGTTAATTTATATTGGTCGTAATGATTTCCAAGTTAAGTTACGTGGATTCCGAATTGAGCTTGGAGAAGTTGAAGCACAATTAATGAAGCAACCCTCTATAAATCGCTGTCTTGTTCAAGTAAAGGATAATGCCTTAGTTGCATACTACACAGGTATCTTATCGTATAAATTGGATGGATTTTTACCAACTTATATGGTACCAAATTACTATGTACAGTTAGATGAATTTCCGTTGACAATTAATGGAAAAATTGATTTGAGAAGATTACCAAAACCTACAATTGAATATAAAAATTTTGAAGCTCCATCAACTGAACGAGAAAAAGAAATTTCTACTGTTATATGTGAGTTATTAAAATTAGATAGAGTTTCAGTTCAGGATAATTTTTATGAAATTGGAGGAAATTCAATTTTAGCACTTAAGCTATCTAATCAAATAAATTTATCGGTTAGGCAAATTGTAGAATCCAAGACTATTAAGCAAATGGCCTTAGTTAGTGAGGTAGATAAAGTTGGAATTATTAAGCGAATATCCGAACAAGAAAGCTATCGTACTTCAGTAACTCAAGAGCAATTATGGATTATTAATAAGTTTTCTGATACCACAGCAGCTTATAATGTACCTATAGTATTAGAACTATTGGATGGTGTAGATACAGATTTATTGGTAGAATCGCTTCAAAAAAATGTTGAAAAACATGAAATATTGCGGACAATAATTAAGGATAATCGCCAGTTTGTCACTAATGAAAAACTTTCAGTAAGTAATGATCCGATTGATTTAAGAACATACTTCAAAGAAACTTTTGACTTATCAAGTGAAATCCCGATTAGAGTGAATCTATATGACAAATTGCTTGCCATTAATATCCATCATATAGCATTTGACGGTTGGTCAACAGAAGTATTTTTAAAAGAGTTATTAAATAATTATTACGATAAGAAAAATTCAATATTGAATTATCAATATAAAGATTATGCTAATTGGCAACGAGAATTTGTAAATTCAAGTACTTTTAAGGAACAAGAAAATTATTGGATACAGAAACTTAAAAACTATGAACCCCTTAATTTACCAACTGATTACAATAGACCAAAAGAATTTACCTATAATGGGAGCAATATCAAGGTTAAATTTAAGTCAGAATGGAAAGACGGATTGGAACAAGTTGCTAAAGAAAATAAAACTAGCTTATATGTTGTTATGTTAACAATATTGGATATTGTTTTATCTCAATTTAGTTATCAAGATGATATTATAGTAGGTAGTCCGTTTGCGGGGAGACATATATCTGGAACTGAAGATTTAATTGGTTTCTTCGTCAATTCTTTACCTGTACGTACTAAGATAGGTCAAAATCAGACATTCCAAGAAATAGTTTCGAAAAATCATGAACAATTATTAGATATTCAAAAGAATCAAGATGTTCCATTTGAACGAATTGTGAAAAGTCTGGATACTAGTCATGACTTATCAAGAAATCCAATATATCAAGTATTCTTTAGTGTACAAGATTTTACTTCTGAAGTTATAAAAGATAACGGTATTTTTAAGATTCTTGATACAAGTGATGCTAACTATTTTGCAAAATATGATTTATCAGTGATGATTGAAAATGATTTATTAGTTTTCAATTATTGTAATGATATTTTTTCTAAATCAACTATTGAATCCATTAAGCAATCCTACATTGAGTTAATAAATTCTGTTATTGATTTAAATGATTTTACAATATCTAATTCACCTATTAATGGGAAAGTTATTGAGGGAGAAACAAAAGCTTATCCTCAAATATCTGTTGTTGATTTATTCTATAATCAAGTTGATAAAACTCCAACTAATATTGCAATTGAATATAAAAATACCCAACTGACTTATAAAGAATTTGATAATAGGACGAATTGTTTTGCAAACTATTTATTAAATCATGGGGTTAAACCAGGTGATAGCGTTGCTTTGCTTCTTCCACGCAGTGAAAAAATGTCAATTGCAATTTGGGGAATATTAAAAGCTGGTTGTGCTTATGTACCAATATCTAGTGAATATCCAAATGAACGTGTAGAGTACATATTACAAGAATCACACTCAAAATTTTTAGTACGAGAAGATTTTGAAGGCTTTATATCTAATGATAATTCAAGAGTTAATTCGAATGTTAAACTTCAAGATTTGGCGTATATTATTTTCACCTCTGGTACAACTGGAAAACCTAAAGGTGTCATGATTGAGCATGCTGGTTTAAGTAATAGAGTGCAGTGGATGAATGATAAGTATCCTCTTGATGAGAATGATATTGTATATCAAAAAACTAATTATGTATTTGATGTGTCGGTCTGGGAACAAATTTGGGCTTTATTAGTAGGAGCGAGAATTGTTTTTGCAGAAGAGGGAGGACATAAAGATCCGTTATATCTTGCTAAAGAAATTAGAGAAAAACAAATAACTACTATGCACTTTGTTCCAAGCATGCTTGATGTATTTCTTGATACTGTTGAATTATACTCGGAGAGTGGCTTAATTGATTTGACTTCGCTAAAATATGTTTTTTGTTCAGGGGAAGCATTAAGTATATCTAGTGTGAAAAGATTTAAAAAGATTCTTCCTAATGTTCAATTACATAATTTATATGGACCTACTGAGGCAAGCATTGATGTGACATATTTTGATTGTAATCAACAAGATATTGATAAGGTTTTAATTGGTAAACCGGTTGCAAATACTAACTGTTGTATTTTAAGTAAGTCGAATAAAATTTTACCTAAAGGGGCTATTGGTGAACTTGCTATTTCAGGTATTCAATTGGCTAGAGGATATATTAATCAACCTAAACTAACAGAATCAAGCTTTATTAATATACCTGGATATGGACGAGTATATAAAACAGGAGATCTTGCTAGAATTATTGATAATGATAGTATTGAGTATCTAGGTAGAAATGATTTTCAAGTTAAGATTAATGGACTTCGAATAGAATTAAGTGAAGTTGAAAAGCGTATTTTGGAACTTTCAAACATACAACAAGCGGTTGCTTTAAAACGCAATAATCAATTGGTTGCATATTATGTATCTGATGAAGAATTGAACGTAGATTATATTAAAGATCAATTAAAAGATAAATTACCATCTTATATGATTCCGTCGATATTCGTATTTATGAAAGAATTTCCATTAACTATTAATGGTAAGTTAGATAGAAAATCGTTGCCTTCACCTAGAAAAGAAAGTAGCAATGCTATCGTTGAAAATGAAGTTGAATTACAGTTACAAAAGATTGTTGCTGAATTATTAGGAAGATCTATATCAGAAATTGATATACTGGCTAATTTTTTCAATCTTGGTGGGGATTCAATAAAAGCGATTCAATTAAGTAATAGGATTAAGCGAACATTTGATATATCTATTCCTGTAAATGAAATTTTTGATGCAAAAAACATTAGGAATATAGCTAAGAAAATTGGCAAAAAGGATCGAAAGACTATTGTTTCTGAGCAAGGAATTTTAACTGGTGAACTCAATAAACTACCTATTCAAGAATGGTTTTTCAGTAACAATTTTTCTGAATGTTTTAACCAGGGATTCGGTATTAAATTACCTAAAGGTATAGATTTAAAAAAATTAGAATATGCCTTACTAGAGTTGGTTAATTACCATGACTCTATGAGGATCTATTTTAAAAATAATAAACAGTACTATGGTAACAAGATAGACAATATTCAATTGGAAATAATAAAAGATAACTCTGCTTTGAATGATTTGGACAATAGCTTCGACCTATCTCAACAACTGTATAAGTTCGTTTATATTAGTTCACAAAATATTCTCGGAATTATTTGCCATCATTTAATTATTGATACAGTATCTTGGGAAATACTTACTTCTGATCTCAAGGCGTTATATAATGGGCAAAAGCTCCCTCCTAAAGGGACAAGTTACAGACAGTGGGGAAATGCTTTAATAAATCGTCAAAATGATTTTATTGATAATTATCCGTGTGAATTTCAAGATTATGAAGTTCAGGAAAAGATTCAGTCTTCTGATTTCCAAATTTCAACTGATTTGACGGTTATTTTATTAAATAATATTAATAAAGTATATAATACATCTGTAAATGATATTTTATTGACTTCTTTGGCTAGAGCTTTGAATAGAATTTGGCCATCAGAAGAAACATACGTACAATTAGAGTCACATGGTCGAGCAAATATTGATCCAGATATTGATATTCAAAGGACCGTAGGTTGGTTTACTTCGATTTATCCACAAAAGATATCTATAGATTTAGTGAAGACAAAATTGTATTCTAAAGAAATACCAGATTTAGGAATTGGTTATGGAATTTTGAATGGTATAAAAACGGAGGACTTACCTCAGGTACTATTTAACTATCTAGGTCAAATTAGTGTTGCAGAAACAGAATGGTCTATCGTAAAAACAGATTTAGGTCCTATGTCTAGCTCTGAGCCTAATGAAAGTTTGGTTATTAATGGAGGCATATACCAAAAACAATTATTCATTGAACTGAGTGGGAAAATTAAAAATCTCGATTTGATTTCTCAATACTTAAAAGAAGAAATTATTAATTTAATTAATAATCTACATCAAATAACCAGAACATATTTGACATTAGATGATATTAATTATCTAATTGAGCAAGATAGTTTAGATAAAATTCAACATTCTGAAGAGATAATTGATATTTTACCCGCAAGTTCATTGCAACAAGGATTTATGTATCAATCTTTAAATAATTTTCAAAATGATAATGCCTATATGTGTGCATATACTTTTGAATACAATAGTTCAGTTGATGTTAATCTCTATAAACAGTCATGGAAATTAGTTCAAGAAAAATATCCAAGTCTTAGACTATCTTTAGATGTTGTGGACGGGGAAGTTGTTCAAATAATACATAAAAAAGGAAAACTAGACTTTGAGTATATTGAAACTGATGAAATTGATAGATTAATTTTAAAAGAGAGAAATAATTTATTCACACTCTCAGATGGTTCTTTATTCAGAGTAAGGCTTGTAAAAACATCAGATAATAGGTATATCTGTGTATTGATAAATCATCATGCAATTCTAGATGGATGGTCTAATTCACTTTTGATGAATAATATTCATAATTTTTATTATGAACTATTCACTAATAGTGATATTTCTATGGAAGTAGACGATGCATATATAGAAGGACAACGATTTATTCATAATAATTTAAAGAATGCTAAAAAATATTGGGATGAAAATCTTAACGAGGTAAGCCATCCGGACATTTCAGGTTTATTTAGAGTTGATAAATCCCAAACTAAAATTGAAGAAGTTAATCTTATTCAAAAACCGAGAGATCAGGTCTTTATTTTGGAAAATCCGATATATGATTCATTGAAACATTTCTCTAAAGCAAATGGAATTACAATAAATATAATTCTTCAATATGCATGGCATAAGCTTTTGAGTGTCTATGGTGGAATCAAGGAAACGACAATTGGTGTCGTCAATTCAGGACGACAATATCCAATTAACGGAATTGAAGACAGTGTAGGTTTATATATTCAAACAGTACCTATTCAGTTTGAACACAGTAACACTGATTTGAAATTAGCCCTTAGCTCTCTGCAGACCATTAATCAAAGTGCTTTAGCCAATGGTGGTGTAAATTTAGCAGAATTACAGACTAACAGAACTAGATTATTTGATACTGTGTTTATTTATGAAAATTATCCATTAGAATCAAATGACCTTCCTGAATCAAATGCTAAACTAGAAATAGACGATGTACAAGCAGTTGAAAAGCTCGATTATCCAGTAACTATTGTAGTTTTTGAAAAGAACAGTAATTTATATTTACAGTGTAAGTATGATGATGAACTTTTTGAAGAAGACACAATAGAAAAATTATTTAAATTTATGAGTAGTATTGTCAAACAAATTGTTACTGACATTCCTTCTTTAACGTACGTTGAATCTACTCCTAAATTTAATGTTGCAAGATACACACAATCAACTATTGTTGAAAAATTTGAATTGCAAGCATTAATGAAACCAAATATAACGGCTTTAAAATGTGGTCATACAGAATTAACTTATTCTCAACTAAACAGCTTATCAAATATTTTTGCTAGAAATTTAATAACAAAATTTAATGTTCAAGTTGGAGATAGAGTTCCATTGTTATTGGAAAAATCAGAAAAAATGGTTATTGCTATTTTGGGAATATTAAAAGCAGGTGCGGCGTATGTTCCTATGGCTACAAAGTTTCCATATGAGAGAATTAAGTATATTACAGAATTGGTTGATTCTAAAGTAGTTATTGATGAAAAAATTGCTGATGATTTACTAGCTGAAAGTTGTAATTCTGATAATTTGAATATTCTTATTGAGCCCAATTCATTAGCTTATATCATTTTTACATCAGGTACCACAGGGAAACCCAAAGGTGTAATGGTTGAACATAGGAACTTCTTATGTTATTTAGAAAATATGTTGTCAGCTATAAAATCGAATGGAACTGAAGATATTGAATTTGGATGTATCGCAGAGTATGTTTTTGACATTTTTGGTACTGAAATTTTTGGTCAACTATTAAGAGGTAAAACGGTTAGCTTATTTACAGGAACACCTGAAGAATTTCCTCAATATATGAGAAATAATAGAATTACAACGCTTCAATCAACTCCAGGAAAAATTAGTTACTTATTTCAAGATAATGATTATGACATATTAAGTACAGATTTAACCACAATTTTAGTTGGTGGTGAAAAGATGAATGATGCATTTGCAAAACGTTTTAAAAATCTCACTCTAATTAATATTTATGGTCCAACCGAAGGGACTGTATGGACGTCAATGAAGAAAGTTGACAACAATTACTCTAATATTGGGAAGCCTTTCAATAACTATGTTCATTATGTCTTAGATGAACAAATGAGATTGTTACCAGATGGAGCAATTGGTGAGTTATATGTTGGTGGACCTCAACTTTCAAGAGGTTATTATGGGAAACCTGAGCTAACCTCTAAAGTTTTTAGAAATAACCCATATAATTTGAATAATTTAGAAGAATATTCAAGAATCTATAAAACAGGAGATATTGTTAGACGTCTATGCAATGGTGAATTTGAATTGATTGGACGAAATGATTTCCAAGTTAAAATCAGAGGATTTAGGATTGAACTAGGCGAGATTGAATCAGCTATGTTGAAAATTCCAGAAATTGATCAGGTTTTAGCTATAGCATTAGGAGAAGAAGGAGATAAATATCTGGGCGTTTATTACACAGCCTCCAAGGAATTAACTAAAGAGTATATCGAAAGCATTATTTCACAATACTTAACAGATTATATGATTCCTTCAGGATATCAATATATTGATGAATTTCCTTTAACTATAAATGGGAAAATTGACAGACGTGCTTTGCCTACAATAGCTTATTCAAGTTCTGTAGATTTTGTCGCTCCAAGAACTTCTGAAGAAAAAGTAGTTAGAGATTGCATAGCGAATATACTAAATATAGATAATTCACGATTATCTATTTTAGAGAATTTCTTCAATATTGGTGGGGATTCAATTAAAGCAATTAAATTGATAAGTACTTTAAATAACAAATTACATCGTAATTTCGACATTAAAGTAATCTTCGAAAATAAAACAATTGAAAAAATTTCCGAATCATTTATGATATCAAACGATTCTTCAGATGATGTGAAGACCTTAAAGGTTGTTAAACAAAACTTTGATAGTGTAGAAAATCAAAGTTTATCGTATGCACAGAAACAGTATCTTGCAACTCCTAAGACAGCATACAGTAATGTAAAAATAGCATTTAAAATAAAAGAGCATGTTGATGTAAAAAAATTAATTTTTGCGCTTGAAAATGTGGTCAAGAGACATGAAATTTTGAGAACCAAGCTTTATGGAAATTATCAGTATATTTCGAAAGAGCCATTTATTGTAACACAGAGTGAAATAAATAGAGATGAATACTTTGCTCATATATTTGACTTAAGGAAAGAATACCCAATAAAAGCTAATATACAGAACAACATTTTTACATGTGTAATTGATCATATAGCTTTTGATGGGTGGTCAACGTCGCTTTTCCTAAGAGATATTGAAAGTTATTATTATGATGAAGTTCCAGCTGAGTTAAGATTCCAATACAAAGATTATGCAAAATGCCAGCAAGATTTCTTAAATAGTTCACAAATTGAACCACAATTAAAATTCTGGAAGGACGAATTTAGTAGTTATGTACCGTTAAAATCTTTTTACACTAAAAAAATAGATACTGTTACAAAAGACGGAGCAGATGAATATTTATATTTAGATGATGATTTATACCTAGAAATAAATCGATATGTAAACAATTATGGAACAACGTTACATAATTTCCTTCTTAGTATCTTCTTCCTATCAGTCATAAAAGTTAGTGGTCAAAAAAATATTTCCATTATGATTCCTAGTCTAAATCGAAGTGTAAGCGGAGTTGAAGATTTAATTGGATTGTTTATTAATAAATTTTTGGTTACAGTAAATATGAATGATAGCATTTCTTATAGAGAGTTTCTAAATGATTTGAATAGCAAAATTATTACTTATCAAAATAATCAGGATATTCCTTTTGAAATGATAGTAGATAAACTTAATTTAGATATGAGCGGATATAAACTTTATTTTGGTATTCAAGGATTTAAAGGAGAGGCTTTAAAAAATTCTACTATTTTTGAAGCTCTGCCAGAGATGAATGGTAAAGATCAAAAAGATGCGTTCAGCGATTTAACTATTTTCGTTTGGGGACAAAATATTGATTTTAACTTCGCTAAATCTACATTTAATAGAGAGGAGATTTTGAATTTCATAAATATATACAAATCAATATTATGTAAAGTCTTAAAAAATAATAATCTTAGATTAAATACAATTATTAAAAAAAAGTAAAAGGAGAATACAAATGTTAGTAGACATGTTAAAAGGAAAAATTCATAGAGCAACTGTTGTTCAAGCGGAATTAGATTATGTTGGTAGTATTACTATTGATAAAGCATTGATGGATGCTAGTAACATTCTTGAATATGAAAAAGTACAAATTGTGGATGTTAATAATGGCAACAGATTTGAAACATATGTAATTGCTGGACCAAGAAATTCTGGAATCATTTGTTTGAATGGAGCAGCTGCACGGTGTGTTTCTGTTAATGATAAAATTATTATCATGTGTTACTGTCAAATGACTCCTGAAGAAGCCAAAGATGCTAAGCCATACGTAGTACTTGTAAATGATAATAATGAAATTATTAAAGAAGTTAGATATGAAAAATATGGAGTCCTATCAGAAGAATTGGTGAATGAATGAAAGAACGAGAATATCTAACGCCTGTTACAGAAAATTTTTTACATGCAATTGGTGTAGGTATTGAGTCATTTAAATTAGCTGTAGAGTATAAACTAAATCCTGTGGTTGCCTTTATTGCAGGCAGCCTACATGATTTAGGAGGTGCTATACCTAATAAAGATCGTGTAAAAGTTGCTGAATCGTGTGGATTGACACTTTGTAAGGAAGAAGTAGAGTTTCCTTTATTAATCCATGCTAAACAGGGTGCGTACTTAGCAAACAAATTATTTGGTATACATGATAATGAAATTTTAGACTCAATACTCTACCATACGACATGTGTTGAAAATGCATCTGATATGGTAAAAATTGTTTTTTTAGCTGATAAAATTCATTGGGATAGGAATGGAATCCCTCCTTATTTAGACGATTTAAAAGATGTGTTAGGAATTTCTTTGGATAAGAGTTGTGAGATATTTTTAGAATGGTTGTGGAATGATAATAAAAAACTAGTCATCCATCCATTATTAAAAAATAGTTATGATTATTATTGTAGGAGAAAAAGTCCTTCCTCTGATTATTTTATTGAATATAATACGGAGTTGGACAAAAATATTATTGTGAACTATTCTTTGGATAAAATCCAAAATGAATATATTAAAATTTTTGCTTCTTTATTACCTATAGTAGATAATTATTATAATGGATACACAGCTCAAAGCGATTTTTATAATCATTTTTTAGCCTCTGTTATTTCAAATTCTTCAAATACTATTAAGCTATTTAATCCTTTAAAGATTGAAGAGTATATAGATATTGAGAAATATAGTGATAATTTTTTTAGTAATTTAAACATTTATTTTGCTAAAAATGAATTTAATATTTCTGATATGAATATTTTAAATTTAGTAGATGATAATTCAAATTTCGAAATCTCCAATATAGATTCAACGAAAGTGATATCATATTTGATAAATAAAAGTTATGGGAAGTAGAATATATGAAGCAAAATTTTTTAACTACTGTTTATGAACATTCTAGAACAAATCCTTCGAAGATAGCTCTAATTGATAGTGACTCAGTCCTTAGTTATGCGGAATTAATATCAGATGTTGAAAAAAAGATTTCCGATTTAAGTAAATATGAGTTTTATAATAAAATTGTGGCCTTACAATTTCCACGAGGCATAGAATTTGTAGTAACCGTTTTAGCATTAACAAAAATGGGAATTACGTTTATTCCTCAAGATATTACCCAACCAGAAGAGAGATTGAACATGATGTTAGAAATCTCTCATGCAAATTATGTTATAAAATATATAGATAATATTTATTCTGTTCAGGAATTGAATAGTAAGGAAAATACGACAAATGCTTGGGCGATCTATTTCACATCTGGTTCAACAGGTTTACCCAAAGCTGTTGAAATACCAAAAGAGAATGTTGAAAATACAGTAATTTGGGAGAAAGAATTATTTAACTTATCTGAAAAAGATAACATGGCCTTGTTTACTGCTTATTCTTTTGCGATTAGTTATATTGAGTTGTTTTCAGGATTATATGCACAATGCACATTGCATATATTGGATGAGAAAATTAGGCACGATTTTAATTTGCTTGAAAATTATTTAAATGCGAATCAAATTACATTTATGAACACAACTGCCTCAATTGGTGAATATATAATAAGAAAAATGAAACTAAATCATTTACGTGTTCTAACTTTGTCTGGTCAGCGATTTCCCAATGTTAATTTAGATAGTATTACGTATAAAGTTTATAATGTATATGGGAATACAGAATGTGGAGCAGCTACAGCCATTGAAATAACTAAAAAAACTAAGATTATTACTATCGGGAAGCCTGTTAGAAATATGGGAGCAGTTATTTTGAATGAAAGTAATGAAGTACAGAACAATGGAGTGATAGGAGAATTATTTTTGTTCGGACCTCAAGTTGCTTTTGGATACTATCTAGATTTTGAAGCCACAAGAAAAACATTCATTACTGTAGATATTAATGGCAAGAGCGTTTATGGCTATAAGTCAGGTGATTTTGCTCGAATTTTAGATGATGGTTCTATCCAATACTTTGGTAGAAAGGATAGACAGTTTAAAATTAATGGTGTAAGAATTGACTTAAGTGAAATAGAAAATACTTTAAAAGATATTTTACCGGATATTCAGCAAAGTTACATTTGTGTACGAAATAATAAAATTTTTTGCTGGATAGTTCAAGAATCCCCTATGGATGAAGAGGAAGTGATAAGAGAGATTGGACGTGTTTTGCCCGAAATAATGGTTCCAAACAGGATTATAAAAGTAAGTCATCTTCCTTTGAATGGTAATGGTAAGACGGATGAGCTGAAATTATTTGAGTCTCTAAATCAACTTTTATTAGTTGAGGATAAGAGGGTTTTATCTAAAAAAGAGGCTGAGATGGAAAAGTATCTAAAAAAATCATGGAGTGAAATTTTAGGAATTTCGGAGGAGAATATAAGTTTTCAGAGTGATTTTAAAAAAATGGGTGCAACATCTCTTCAAATAATGGAATTGGGAATCAAAATATTGCATGATCTAGATAAGATGGTAAATTTTATTGAGATATACAAAAATTCAAAATTATGTAATTTAGCTAATCTACTACTTAGAGATGACTTTAAGCCTATTTATACTTTTGTTGAGAGAGATTCAATGATGGGAAGCGCAACGCCATTATTTGTTATTCATTCTGGTAATACTGGAAGTGATGTATATAGACCACTTTTTGAGAATATCATTAACCCTAAATTTCCTATATATATAATTGAACCTTATAATCTCTTGAGGCAGGGGGATAGGATAAATGGAATTGAGAATATTGCTGAATTCTATATTAATTTAATTAAAAACTTTTCTTGTGAAAGAGGTTGTAAAAAAATTAAATTGATGGGATGGAGTTACGGTGGGGTTGTAGCAAGCGAGATGTGTTATCAGTTAGCTAATTATGATTTGAAGGTCGATGAATTAATCATTTTAGATGCCCCGTTTTATCTTGAATCCGAAGATTATGATTTAGCAATTCAAAGAGAAAAAAATGGCTATTACAGACAGTATTTTGAAAATACACATATATTTGAAGGGATGAACAAGCTTAATGTAACAACAGAACATTTAATTCAAAATAATCATGAGGTATTTAATGATCTATTTAATTATGTTCCTAAGAAAATAATTAATACAGAGGTTACATTCGTTCGAAGTGTAGTTGAACAAAGACCTTTGAGTAATCAACAAATAAGGACATTGTTTGACTCAGCAGCCATAGTTGATGTAGAATCAAGGCACGATTATCTTTTTGTTGAAAGAAAAACTAGAGAAATTATACGAAATATTTTACACATAAAAGGTTAGTATATGATTAAAATACTGTATTATCAATATTATGATTTTCAAAATTTCGATTTTGTTTTGAAGTTTACAAAATTATCATCCATATCAAGATATAATTATTCGAATAGTTTTTATCGTAAAGAAGATGTCTTTAATTCTGCTCTAGCATATACACTTTTATGTTTAGGGGAAAAACAATTTGGTTTAGAGATTTCAAGAGAAGATAATGGGAAGCCTTATATAAAAGGAAGCGATATTTCAATTTCTTTTTCTCATACAACAGGATTAGTAGCAATTGCTATTTCTGACCATAATATTGGAATTGATTGTGAAAAAATTGATATGATAGATAATGAAATAAAAAATATAACTTTTTCTGATTTAGAAATAGCACATTCTGAAAGTAATCCTTATTACTCTACTCTTTTTTGGACTGGAAAAGAATCCTTAAGTAAGCTAAAAAATGAAGATTGGTATAGTACAAAAAGGACAGAATTGTATATTGAAGATAATATGCTTAAAGATAAAAATAATGAAATAAGTTTTTATTATAACGTGGTTTCAAATGGGGTGATTTGTCTAGCAAGTAATCTCTTTCGGGAGGAAGTCATTTGTAGAGAGGTAACAGAAAAAGAGATACGAAATTTTTGTTTATATAACATATATTAATGATGGTATTGAATAATCTTATTTTTCAGTATATAATATCAAAACAGGGTTGTTTCAATCCGTAGAGCGTGGTTAACATTTTATATTTTTAGTATAATCCTTCCCACGAAGCTATTTTGTAGTTAGAAAACATGGACAAAGATGATGTTTTATGAGTATTTATAAAAATTTTGAATATAGGGTTTACCCAACAGACGAACAAAAAAAGTGGTTTGAAGAACATTTTGAAGTGAATAGGTTTCTTTATAACCATTTGTTATCTATGAGTATAAAGAAATACAACACGGAAGTTGATGAAAGATTTCTACGATTAATTAAAGATATTGATTTTTATTCGGAAAAGATTCAACAATGGACTCAAATAGATTACGAAAAATTATATAAGAAGGCTAAAAAAGGTGTGAAAATTTATTCTAAAAATGAATTTTCCAAGTTAATTACAAAAGCAGTGAATAATCCAGATTTTCCATGGGTTAATAAAAGTTATGATGGAAGAGCCATGAGAGAAGTGGCGACAAGCGTGGACACTGCATATAAAAACTTTTTTAAAGGAAAAGATTTTCCAAGATTTAAAAAGAAGTACTCAGTTCGAACATTACGTTTCCCTGTGAGTAAACAAGGTGAGTGGTATTCTATACGTTTTGAAAGCGATAAAATTTTAGTTTTGCCTAAAAAAATAAAACTAAGAATTGTACAACATAGACCATTTGAGGGAGAAGTTATAGCTGCAACTATAAAAAAAGCTCAAAGCGGAAAGTGGTTTGTAACTATTTTATCTCGAGTAGATCCACCAACTCAATTGATAAAAACAGGGGATATTATTGCTTTGAATAGAGGGGTTAGAGAGTATATGATTGGTTATGACTCTAATCATAAATTAATTAATTATGCTCCTTTTGTTAAAGATCCAACTTTAATAAGCAAAATTAATAAGTTGCATAAAAAACTTTCTCAAAAATATAAATCCGCTAAACAAGAGTCTAGAAGTTTAAGAGATTCTAAAAATTACCAAAAAAATAAAGAATCGCTTGCTAGATTATATGAAAAGCTAAAGTTTCAAAAAGAGTATTATTTACAACAATTATCCAGAAAAATTATTGAGGATTACGATTTAATAATTTTAGAAAGTTTATCAATAAAAGAATTAGCTAGTTCTAATATTGGTGAAAAAGTAAAAAGTGGAGAGAGGATTGTACAGAGGCGATTTTCAAAAAAAATAATGGGTATGTCTCATTATAGATTAGAAACTTTATTGAAAGAAAAGGCGGAGCTATATGGAAAAAGAGTAGTGATGCTACCTAAAGGATTTAATTCTAACGGAGTTTGTTCTGAATGCGGTACTATTTTTGAAGAATCTATTCCCTTAAATAATAAGGAATTCATTTGTCCGAATTGTAATATTAAAATTACTCGAGGAGAGAATTCAGTAAAAAATATTTTAAGAGAAGGGATGAAGTATCTATAATAATTATAGATATAGATGAATTATGGTTCAATCAATTAATACAAGTGTGGATATAGTCCAAAAAGCAACGTCATTTTCTGGAATAACAGATTATGGACAAATTATGATTGGGGATAAAGGTTTTGAATTTTTTAATGAGCAAAATGTAGAAAATTATATTCAAATTCCTTGGCAAGAAATTGAATATGTGATTGTATCAATAATTTTTAAAGGAAGATGGATTCCACGTTTTGCAATTCAAACTAAGAAAAATGGCCTATATTCATTTGCTTCAAAAAAACCTAAAGTTGTTTTAAGAGCAATAAGAAGTCATATAGGACCTGAAAAAATTGTAAAATCATTAAGCTTCTTTGAAGTTTTAAAACGAGCCCTTTCTAAAAAATAATTTAACAGTAGCTATATTGAAAAGTTCTAAAGTTTATTTGACTTTGGGGCTCTTTGTCAACTGTAGTGGGTTAACGAAAAGTCATACCCTGGAGAGAACCGAATTGGTTCTCTCCTTTTTGATATTTAAAGCGATGAGGATTCTAGTTTTAAAGTTGTCAAAGTTCCGAAAGCCGAAAGCATTTCGCTTGATGACTTTGATGAGGTTGTTAGTGGCCTCTAGCTTTGCATTTGAGTAAGGGAGGCCAAGAGCGTTGATAATTTTATCTTTGTCCTTGAGAAAGGTTTTAAAAACAGTCTGAAAGATAGGATTTATACAAGAAATTGTTTCTCCAATGAGTTCAAAGAAATGTTCATCTTGTTTCTCTTGAAAATGAAAAAGTAAGAGCTGGTAGAGTTCATAGTGTTCTCTGAGTTCTTGAGAGTATGCAAGGAGTTTTTTCAGAATCTCTTTGTTGGTCAAATGCATACGAAAAGTCGGACGATAAAAGCGTTTATGACTTAGTTTTCGACTGTCTTGTTGAATGAGTTTCCAGTAACGTTTCAGTGCCTTATATTCGTGCGATTTTCGATCCAATTGATTCATGATTTGGATGCGAAGACGACTCATAGCACGGCTAAGATGTTGTATAGTAGATTGAATCTAGAACAGTACACTACAACTGCTAAAAATATTTCTAGAAATTAGTTTGACTTTCCTAATCTCTCTGTTCGCATCTTATTTCAATCCACTATACAATGTGAAAACGATCGAGGACAATTTTAGCAGAAGGAAAGAGTTTCTTAGCGATGTCGTAGTAGGGGCTAAACATGTCCATGGTAATGACTTTAACGCCGTTTCGGACCTGTCTGGAATAGCGAAGGAAGTGATTGCGAATCGTTGCTTGAGTTCGTCCATCTAGGATAGCTATGATTTTATTTGAATCAAAATCCTGTGCAATGAAGCTCATCTTGCCTTTCTTGAAACTGTACTCACCCCAACTCATATGTGCTGGCAGGCAGTTGAGATTCGCCTTAAACTCGAATTCTTTTAGTTTGCGAATGACGGTTGACGTGGAAACTGCTAAGCTTTCAGCGATGGCCGTCATAGAGACTTTCTTGATTAATTTTTGAGCGATTTTCTGCTTGACGATGGTTGCGATTTGGTGGTTCTTCTTGACTAAGGGAGTCTCAGCAACAGCTACTTTCCGACAGACTTTACAGCGGAAACGGCGTTTTCTCAATCGAATCATAGTCTTGTATCCCGCACACTCTAAATAGGGGATTTTCGATTCTTTTTGAAAGTCATATTTAGCCATTTGTCCTTGGCAGTGGAGGCATTTAGGCGCAGGATAATCTAGCTTAGCGATGATTTCTTTATGTGTACCAGCATCTAGAACAGCCAAAATAGTGATGTTAGGGTCTTTAATTCCGAGTAAGTTTGTGATAAAATTTAATTGTTCCATAAGATTCTTTCTAATGATGGTTTGGTCGCTTTTCATTATAGGTCTTATGGGACTTTTTTTCTACAACAAAATAGGCTCCATAATTCCTAAAGTGATTTTACCCACTACAGAAATTATAGAGCCGACTTTGGAACTTTTTATAATAGTGACTTTAGTCAGTCCTGCTCTGAAGTAAAGAATAATAATTCAACACTATGCTACTACGCACTGGAAATCATACAAAAAGTATCCCAGTATACACTCCAAGATATAGACAAAAAGTTATTTATAATCAATATCGAAGAAATTTATGTGAAATTTTTCTCAGTTCCGTATTTTTAGATAGTAAGTGATGAGTTAAGAGCAAAGAGTCCTAAGCAAAGTGAAAGACTCTATTTTTAGATGTTGGCCGATAAAATAGACTTTTGGCCAATCGCTCAAGTTCCCCATATAGTAAGTTGATAAGGTTGAAGACTGTTTTCTATAATAGATGCTTTCTTCAACCTTTTTCTTTTTATGATAAACTATATATCTTTTAGGAAAAGCTTGATATAACCTTTGGCGATTAAATATCAGAAGGTTATATTAAGACTTTCTTTATTGTAGTTTGAATAGATAGGTCGCTGACTTTAGCTAACACAGTCTTTTTAAAATTCTTATGCATATTTTGCATAAAAAAATAATTTTGATTATCTTCGATTTACAATATGAGTAAGAGGCTTATTAATGTATATCAGATTAAGAAATTTGAGAGAGGATAAAGACTGGTCGCAGAGGCAAGTTGCTAACTATCTCCACTGTTCACAATCCGCCTATTCTAGGATAGAAAGTGGTAGACAGGACATCCCTACATCATTTTTAAAGAAACTGGCTAAATTATATAAAGTAACTACAGATTATATTTTAGAAATGGATAAGTCTAGCTATTAATAGTTTTTAGTTCATTGACAACTGAATAAACCAAGGTGGGACTTTATTTATTTGTGGAGCAACTTAGTTTGATTCGCCATGACAAGAGCGATAAAAAATCAGCTATAAAATAGAGTGGTTCTCTATGTGCCATGAGACAAATAATGATAATGATACTTCTGCACGTTCAGGCTGCCATCGTAAAAGGACAGTGGGTGAGATTCCCATGAGTGATTTAACCAGTCATACCTACTGAGGTATAATTTTGAAATAAAAGGAATTAAAAATATGGAAAAAACAAGTACAGGTGCTGAATTATCGCCGATATCGATTGAAGGTTATAAGGTTAGGGTAAAAATAACAGATAAGCCTTTAAGTCTTACCGATATACTAGATGATTTATTGGGACGACAGCTAGAAAAAATTTAAATTTTTAGCGGACAAGGTCGCATAAATTATGTAAAATAATAGTGTAGAACCTCAATCCTTAATCGGTAAGCACCTAAAACTGATTAAGGAGAAACTAATGACACAAGCATGTATTTATTTACGCTTATCACGTGATGATGGAGATAATATTGAAAGTAATTCGATTATCAATCAACGCTCACTGTTACGTGACTATGCTAGAAATCATGACATTACTGTTTTAGAAGAATTTGTGGACGATGGTATCAGTGGCTTAACCTTTAATCGCCCTGATTTCAATCGTATGATGGCAAAGGTTGGTGAGAGAAATATTGATACCATCATTGTCAAAGACTTATCTCGCTTTGGAAGAGACTATATCGAAACAGGTAAATACCTTCAAAGAGTATTTCCAGCAATGGGAGTTCGCTTTATCTCCGTTAATGATCATTATGATAGCTTGACTGCAGATGTGAACGAAACCCATTTAGTGATGCCAATCAAAAGTCTCATCAATGATAGTTATTGTCGAGACATTTCCACAAAAATCCGAAGTACGCAAAAGGCAAAACGTCAAAAAGGAGAATTTATTGGTGCTTTTGCGCCCTACGGCTACCGTAAGGACGAGTATCAGCGCAATCATTTAGTAGTTGATGAGGCTGTTCGACCGATTATTGAGAAAATTTTTGCACTCAAGTTAGAGGGCTACTCGTCCAATCGCATTGCAGATTACCTCAATCAGCTTGGTATTGAGACACCTCTCCAACATAAGAAAACCTGTCATGAAAAATTGAGAGGATTTTCTGGGAGAAGCAATCAATGGCAAGCGAAACTGGTCAATCGTATTCTCACAAATAGAGTCTATACAGGAACCTTGGAACAAGGCAAACAAACCAAGTTGAATTATAAATCGCAACGCTCTCTCAAAGTTTGTCCAGAGGATTGGATTCGAGTTGCTAATGCGCATGAGGGAATCATCTCAGAGAGTACCTTTACTATTGCCAATAACTTGTTGCTGCGTGATGTGAAGCATGGCAAGAAGGAGCCCTCTTTATTTGCAGGCTTGCTCTTTTGTCAAGATTGTCAGTCACAGATGGTTCAACGAAAAGTTCGTTATCAAAATAAAGACAGCTTTAGTTATATTTGTGGGACTTACAATAAGGGACAGGGTTGTAGTCGGCACACCATCAAGCAAGAAACCTTACACCAGGTGGTATCAAAACTGATTAACCAACATCTTGTGAAGAAATCAGCTTTGATAGAACAGCTTCCAAAATTACTTGAAAAAGAACACTTTTTGGAGATTGACTTTACTTCACTAGTGGCTAAGCGTAAGCAGTACGAACATCTTCTTCAAACACTCTTTATAGACTTGGATGATGGTTTGATCAATGAGTCAGAGTATCAGGAATTTCAGACACATTACCGTCAACAATTGAAACAGATTGAAGAAACTATTCATCACAAAAAACAGGTGGCTCAGGAACTGTATCTTAAACTACAAAACCGCGATGTCTGGTTAAAGCAGTTGAGTGACTCCAAAGAAGGGCTTTTCAATCGAATGACTCTAGTCACCCTACTGAATCGCATTGAAATTGGTGAGGGGCAAGAGCTAACCGCAGTCTTTCATGATATGGAAGAAATGAACCTCCTCCAGCAGTTTTCAACCATTGAAACGGAGGTGTTTTAATGGCTCGTACCAAAAATCGCTATCGTTTAGAAGCAGATGAAAAAAGGACATCATCAACTTATCAAACAGGTATCTATGTCCGTCTCTCGAAGGAACGAACAGAAAGCTGGCGAAACAAGTCGCAATCCATTGGTACACAAGAAAGTTTAGCCAAAACATTTGCCAAAGAAAATGGTTTAACCGTTGTGAAAACCTATATCGACTATGAGTATTCAGGTACTCAGTTTGACCGCCCTGCCTTTCAAGAGATGATGGAGGATATTAAGAAGGGAACCATCAATTGTATCTTGATTCGTGATTTATCACGATTAGGACGAGATTACATTGAGATGGGACGACTGATTGATAAGGTCTTTCCCTTTTTAGGGGTTCGCTTCATCTCTATCAATGACCATCTGGACACCTTGCATGGTTTGGAAGAGAAGAAATCTTTTGAAGTTGAAATCAAAAATCTGGTCAACGACTTATACTCTAAGGACATCTCAAAGAAGGTCACTTCATACGTGATTCATCAGGCTAGTCAAGGGTATTTTCTAGGAAGATTTGCGCCTTACGGTTACCAAATAGAGAAGCAAGAAGGTGGCAAAAAACTCATCATAGATCCTGTAGTAAAACCCATTCTTCATTCTGTCTTTGAGCAATTTTTAGATGGTAAGTCGGTAGCACAAGTTACGAACTACCTCAATCAATCAAAGGTAGCAATTCCAACAACCTATCGTCACACAGGGCAGCTCTATCAAAGTGATACTGATGCGCCACAGTGGAGAGCCTCAACGCTTTTGCGACTGATTCAAAATCCTGCTTATCAAGGTCATCTGGTGCAACGTCGGACGAACAATCACTTAACAGAAACTGATTTTATCCGAGTAGAGCAGGCACATGAAGCCTATATCAGTCAGACAGAATTTGAGAAAATCCTCTCAGCACTTCATAGTAGACGTAGTGTAAAAAAGAGGACAGAGCCTAAAACACCGAATCGCTACAAGGGATTGATTTACGCTACAGGTAACTTCAAACAGATGTATCGTTATTGTCGACACTTTTCAAATCAGAAATCCGATTATGATTACTATTACTTTATGGATTATGTCTATAACCCTTTTAAATCTGAAAAGCAGACTGTTTACATCAGTGAGGTGGCTTTAGATAAAATTATTGCTAGGCTACTTCAAACTGAGATGACATGCTTGGGGACGCTAGAAGAGCTTTTACCGAGGTTACAAGCGACCAAAGAGGAGCGACAGAATGATTATCAACAGCGAATCAAACAACATCGTCAAACCATTTCTTCGTTACAGAGTGATTTGAGTGATTTGTATGCTTCTTACCGCTTATTAGGTGTGGACAAAGAAAGGTATCTGGCTCAAAAATCAGAAAGGCAAGCCAAGATTAGAACGCTCTCTCATGAAGTGATTAATTGTGAACACGCTATCGGTAAAGTTGAGGAAGAATATCACCATCAGGTTGTTTGGTTAAAAGCTTTAGCGAGTTGCCAACAGGTAGATGTTATCACGGCAGACTTATTAAGAGCGGTGATTGAACGCATTGAAGTCAGTGTAGATAAAGAAGTTGCAGTAACCTTTACCTGTCAGATGGGAGGTGATTGGGATGCCTAAAATTGCTTTATACCTCCGTTTATCTGTGGACGAAGCAAACACAGACGAGAGTAATTCCATTATCAATCAACGTCTCTTGTTAAGTCGTTACCTAGACCATAATCCAGAGTTTCAGACCTTTCAACGAGAAGAATTTGTGGACGATGGTTTTTCAGGAACCAGTACAAATCGTCCTGCTTTCCAACGGTTGATGGCTAGTGTTAAGTCAGGAGCTATTCGCCATATTCTTGTTAAAGATTTATCACGCTTTATGCGTGACTATCTGGAATTGGGCAATTACCTAGAGAATATCTTTCCTTTTCTAGGCGTGCGCTTTATTGCTTTAAATGACCAATACGATAGTAAAACATCTGAACAGAATGGACTGGAGATAGATGTCCCTTTTAGAAATTTATTGAATGATTTTTATGCCAAGGACGTCTCGGAAAAAGTCAAAAGTGCCATGAATACCATGAAACGTTCAGGGAAGAACATGAGCTGGTTACCTCCTTTTGGTTATCTTAAAGACCCAGAAGACCGCTTTAAGATTATCATTGATGAAGAGGTTGCCTCAATTGTGCGACGTATATTTCGTCTCAGTATTGAGGGGATGGGAGATCAAAAAATCGCCCAGATTCTGAATCAAGAGCAGACCATCACGCCAGCTGAGCGCAAGATGCAGGTCAGTCAGGCCAGGTATCGAAAGACGATGATTCTGACAGTTGAGCAAAAAAGAAATGTCTGGACTAAGGGAAGTATTCGACAGATTCTTAAAAACGAAGCTTATAAAGGAACTTATCTATTTAATACTCGAACCTATATCAGGGGAAAGCATGTCAGACGACCAGAGTCAGAGTGGGAGAGAATTGAGAATAACCATGAAGCAATCGTAAGTACAGAAGTCTTTGAGCAAGCGCAACAAGCAAGAAAAGTTCGACAGGGAAGTCAGTCTAGCAGTTTGTCACAAAAGACAGAAAAGTCTATTTTGACCGGTTTAGTTTTTTGTGAACACTGTGGACATCGACTGTCTTTACGACACAATAAAGGACAAATTGGTTATTTTTATTGTGGCTACTGCAAGGGACAAGGTCATTCTGTAAGTTTTTGTCGTTTGGATAAGATTGAAGCATCTATTTTGGAAGCTTTGTCATGTTATTTGGAATCTTCTGCTCAATTGAAAGCAAGTACCGAGACTGCACGTGGCATAGAACGCCTAAAAGCTAGAAAACTGGAACTGTTTCAAGAGTATAAGGAGTGCTATATAAGTAGAGATATGTATCTCGATAAAAAAGTAGCCATAGATGAACAGGTCACAAGCTTAGAGAAAGCACTCATAGCAGAGCAGAAACCTCAATTATCGACTAAGGGATTGACGAAAGAGATTGTTGAAGCTCACGTTGAAAAGATAGTGGTAGATTGTCTAGGTTTCTTTGAGGTAATATATAAATCGTGAAAGAAGAGGTTTGTCTGACAAGTCTCTTTCTTGTGGTCAAGAAATATGATATAATCTGGTTATTAAATTAAAGAAAAGTGCGTCATTTTCTTGACATGAGAGGGTAGTGTTGATAGTGAGGAGTTGCCGAAAGCTACTGCTATCAGAGAGTGTCTTGAAGAAGTAGGACTTCAGATCAAAATAGATGATATTATTCATGAAGATAGTAATTTAGATAATGGTATTGTATACACTAGATTAGTTTATGATGCTCATCTTCCTAAGAATAAGGAAATAATTGTTACATTAAATCCCGAAGAACATACTGACTATCGTTGGATAAGTGATTTGAATGATTTGGATGGAGAAAAAATTGTTCCTTATCTGGTAGAAATTTTGGGAAGTAAATAGTTTTTGTGATATTAAACAACCTCCCAACTAGAATCAGTTGGGAGGTTTTGTTGTATTCAAAAGTTTTAGTTTGTTACCGCAGTTTCTGTTTGTGATTCTGTTGTTTCGTCAGCTTGGTTGTCTGATGAAGAAGTTGTGAGTGTGTCATCACTTTCTTCTTGACTATCTGAGAGTTCTGCTGTGTCAGATTCGGTTTGTGTGTTCTGGCTGTATTGGTCTGAAATTTTGTAAAAGACATTGCTGACAAATTGGTTAGTTGATTCATAATCAAAACGGCTACCTTGTGTTGCAAATAGGCGGTCACGACCGTAATCAGACGGGTCAGTCTCTGTTATGCCAAAATGCCAGCTAGGAATTTGGCTACCAGCAGCGTAATAATGTAAAATGAAACCACCTCCACTTTCAGTATAAACGTTAGAAATAGCTTCACCGTTTTCATTATAAACAAGAGCAGACAAGATTAATTTGTCGTCAATAATACCTTGTGGTGAAAATTCAAAAGTGTAACCATTAGCGTCCATCCATGTGCCAGCAAGACTTGAGAAATCTGATTGCGCTAGCGCATTGAAATCAAATTGACTAGTCTGTTGACTGACTTGACGGGTGCTAATAAGATTTTCTCCATCTTTTATCAGTTGCTCTGTGACTTGTTTTTCAGTAGGTGCTTTCAGTAAATCCGCGCGTTTGCTAGCAACGTGGTTCTGTGTTTTTGTTGAAGAACTTGTTGATTTTGAAAGTTTTTTCTGAGCGTGATGATGTTGGCTAGAAACCGTAGAAGCGTGGTTGTGATTTGAATGGTATTTTAGAGTAATGACACCGCCACCAACCGCAAGCAGTACCAAACCAGACACTAGGAAGTATGATGTTCCTTTTTTCATTGTAATCCCCTTTATTTTTAACTTCACTATATATATTCGAAAAAGAATTTTAAAAACTGGAAAAAATTTCAGCTTTATTTAGAAGATTGAAAAGAATGTGTTATTAGCAAGAAAATTGCTGTGTTTTTTGCTAAAATAGAGTTATGTAATTCTTTAGGAGTATAATAATGGTAAAATTAGTTGCAGCAGATATGGATGGTACATTTTTAACAAGTAATGGCTATTTTGATAGTAAGCGCCTCCATGATGTTCTAGAAAAATTTAAAAAAAACAATATACTATTTGTCGCAGCGAGCGGACGTTCACTTATGGCTTTGGAAAAAATGTTTGCTGAGCATGCTGATAAAATGGCATTTATTGCTGAAAATGGGACTTTGGTAAAAGTTGGTAAAGATATTGTTTTTGAATCTGGTTTGAGTAAAAAACAATATTTGGAGGTCATTGATACCCTTCTTGAAAGTCCATATATGTTAGGTTATGATTTCCTGTTATCAGGTGAAAGTGGGGCTTATTTACATCCAAAAGCTAGTGATGATTACCTAAATTTTATTAGCAATTATTATGAAAATGTTCAACGTGTGGCTGATTTGGCGCAGGTTGAAGATAATATTTTAAAAGTCACTGCAAACTTTTCAGAAGATACTGTACGTCAAGGCGAAGCATGGTTTAATGAACGCATTAGCTACGCACAAGCGGTGACGACAGGCTTTAAATCTGTCGATATTGTTATCCGTGACGTCAATAAACGAACAGGACTAGAAGCACTTTGCCAAACCTTTAATATGGATAAATCAGAAATTGTAGCGTTTGGCGATAATCTCAATGATTTTGAAATGCTTGATTTTGCTGGGAATGCAGTTGCGACAGAAAATGCTCGACAAGAAATCAAAGACATCTCAAATGAAATCATTGGGCATTGTGATGAGGAGTCTGTCATGGCTTATATGGAAGGATTGGTAGAATAATGGAAGATATTAAATTATTAGCTTTGGATTTAGATGGCACACTTTTTAACAGTCAAAAGGTTGTTTCACCAGAAAATAAAAAAGCTTTGCGAGCAGCACGTGATAAGGGAATTAAAGTTGTTATCACGACTGGACGTCCTTTAAAGGCGATTAGCGGTTTGCTTGAAGAGCTAGATTTGATTTCTGATGAGGACTATATCATCACTTTCAATGGTGGTTTGGTTCAAAAGACAAATGGCGATATTTTAGATAAAAGTGAGCTAACACGTGCGCAGCTCAAGCGTTTACACAGCACGCTTGATCCACTTGCTCTTCCATTTGATGTGCTTAGTGATGGAATTGTTTATAGTCTTGCCAGTCAAGGCAATCAGTCCCTTTACCCACAAGCCAACCCCAAACTTAAATTTGTAGAATTAACTTCTTTTGATGATATTCCTGAAAATATTATTTATAACAAAGTCGTTAGCGTGACAAATCCTGAATTTTTGGACAAGCAGATTTTGCAATTTCCGAAAGAATTATACAATGAGTTTGAAATTTTCAAATCACGTGATATTATATTGGAAATGATGCCTAAAGGCGTCCATAAAGCAGCAGGGTTAAACCAGTTGATTCAGCATTTGAACTTACTCCCTGAAAATGTTATGGCTATGGGAGATGAAGAAAACGACCTCTCAATGCTTAAATGGGCTGGTTTAGGTGTTGCAATGGCAAATGGTGTTGCTATTGCGAAAGAAACAGCTGATGCGGTAACAACACGTACCAATGACGAATCAGGTGTTGCAGAAGCTGTTGAAAAATACATTTTAAATGCGTAATAGAAAGGAAAAGTGGATAAGGTAACCTTATCGATTTTGGTACTTAGTATGGGATTATTTGACCGTTTATTTGGAAATAAGAAAAAAGAAGTTGGGGAGACGGTTGACAGCCAAAGCCAAGAAGAAACACTTCAAGAGGTTGTCGAAACATCAGAACAAACTGAAGCCTCTTCTGATACAGTAAAAGAAAGTGTTGAGGTTTCAGAACAAGCAGAAATCGTCAACGATACTGTGGAAGAAGTTCAAGACGTTGTTAATGTCGATAGCGAAGCTGAATCTGTTGAAACAGAAACGTTTGTTCAGTCTAAAAACAGCGAAACTGTGGTTAAAAATACGGCTAATCAAGCTGAAGAAATTTCAGAAGCAACCGCAGTAGCTAATGAGGTTGAGCCAGACCAACATTTTTCAGATATCATAGCGGATTATTATGCGAAAAAAGCAGCCGCTCAAGAGGCTATTGAACGTGGTGAAGCAGTTACTTTTGAAGCTGTCAAAACACGTCAAAAAACTGAACCAGAAGAAGTAGTTGTGCAAGAAGCAACCGAAACCGAAGAAGAAAAATACAATCGCAGTCTGAAAAAGACCCGTACTGGTTTCAGTGCACGTTTGAACGCCTTCTTGGCTAATTTCCGTCGTGTTGATGAAGAATTCTTCGAAGAACTAGAAGAAATGCTCATTCTTTCAGACGTTGGGGTGAATGTCGCAACACAATTAACAGAAGATTTACGTTATGAAGCCAAACTTGAAAATGCTAAGAGAGCTGACGATTTAAAACGTGTTATCATTGAAAAATTAGTTGACATTTACGAAAAAGACGGTGTTTTCAACGAAAAAATTAATTTCCAAGATGATTTAACCGTTATGCTTTTTGTTGGGGTTAATGGTGTCGGAAAAACGACGTCAATCGGCAAATTAGCCTACAAATATAAAAACGAAGGTAAGAAAGTCATGCTTGTTGCTGCTGATACATTCCGCGCTGGTGCGGTTGCGCAGCTTGTTGAATGGGGACGTCGTGTCGGTGTGCCAGTTGTAACAGGACCAGAAAAAGCTGACCCAGCTTCTGTTGTTTTTGACGGTATGGAAAAAGCTGTCGCTGAAAATGTTGATATTCTTCTCATTGATACAGCAGGACGTCTGCAAAATAAAGATAATTTGATGGCAGAGCTTGAAAAAATTGGTCGTATCATTAAGCGTGTCGTACCAGATGCACCGCATGAAACACTCCTTGCGCTCGATGCTTCAACAGGTCAAAATGCGCTTAGCCAAGCTAAAGAATTCTCAAAAATTACACCGTTAACTGGGCTTATCCTAACTAAAATTGACGGAACGGCTAAAGGTGGTGTTGTTCTTGCCATTCGCCAAGAACTTGATATTCCTGTCAAATTTATTGGGTTTGGTGAAAAAATTGATGACATCGGTGAATTTGATTCTGAAGACTTTATGCGTGGTCTCCTAGAAGGGATTGTTTAAAAGCTAATGTTAGAATTTGTCAAAGAGCATTTATCAACAATTCTCTTAACGTCGTCTACTCTTGTTTTAACAGCCATTTATGCCTTTGAGGCAAACTGGGTTATCATGCTTATTTGGGCATTCGTGTCACTCATAAACATTGGACGGCTAGTTTATGCTTATAAACATACTAGCTAACTATTTCATAGTCAAGAATAGAAATCTGAGCTTTGCCTCAGATTTCTTTATTTTTTTCACAATCAACATTGTCAAGGTAAGTTTTCAACTCATGTTTTAATTGGTCATGTTCTTGAATGGCTTGTTGTAATTTTTTATCAGAAACTTGAATGGCTTTTTGTAACAACTTTTTACGGTCGCTAGACTTGGTTGGGTCATATTGGTATTTTTCAAAAAATTGGCGAATTTCTTTGAGAGACATTTGACTTTGTCTAAGAAATTTTATGGCGTACAACCAATGAATAGAAGCTTCATCAAAAATACGGTTGTTATTCTCATCACGTTGTAAACTTGGGATTAAGTCAAGGTCACAGTAGTGGCGAATAGTGTGTAAGGTTAGCCCAGTTCGTTTGCTAGTTTCTTTAATTGTATATGACATAATGAAATCCTCTAAAAAATAATAGTAAATAGTTGACTTCGGGTTACCCGAGGGGTCTATAATCATGGTATCAAAAAAAGATTACAAAAGTAAAGGAGAAACTTTTATGGCAACATTAGTTCGTGTTCACGGTCAAGGGATTGACCAGTTACAGTTGGATGAGGTTGAACTTCGTGAATTAGCCTCAAATGAAGTGAGAATGACTGTCAAAGCGAGTCGAATTACTGGCGATCAGCTAAACTACATCAAGGGATTACGTTTGCCAGGAGAAGCTATTCATGAAATTAGCTCTCTTGGGTATGAGGCTGCTGGAATTGTGACTGCTATTGGAAAAGCGGTTGATGAAAAATGGCTTGGTAAGCGAGTTATGCCTGTTGGACCATATGATTTTGAACGTTATCCAAGTTTGGGAGATGATATTATTGTTCCAGCCAGTCGTCTGGTTGAGATTCCAGATAATATAGATTTTGCAGCTGCTGCTAGTACTTGGGTACCATACCTAACAGCTTACCCTGTTTATAGTCAGAGTAATCTAAAATCTGGTGATTACGTGTTGATTATTGCAGGGACTTCTGCTGTTGGTCAAGCGGCGATTGATTTGGCACGTGAATTAGGAGCAATTCCAATTGTGACAACCCGCTCACGCCGTAAAGCAGCGCAACTGCGGCAGCTAAAACAATTGAACCATGTCATTATTAGTAATGAAGAAGATTTGGTTACTAGAATTTCTGAAATTACTGTTGGAAAAGGTGTTCAATTCATTTTTGATCCTATTGGTGGTAATGCATTGCCTGATTTGCTTCAAGTGGCTAGCGTAGGGGCAAAAATTTATGAATATGGCATTCTTGGTGGCAGTGAGTGCCAATTTTCGGCAGGACTTTTGCTTGGTAAAGGTTTAATGCTTAAGGGATGGACAGTAAGTGAACTTGTTGAGGATGACTTGGCAAGAAGCCAAGCGGTGACTCACATTTGTGAAAAATTAACACTTGGTGATTTTAACCCTACTATTGCTAAAACTTACCCTTTAAGTCAGATTTGGGAAGCTTATCGTAAACTTGAAAAGAATGACTTTTTAGGAACGATTATTATTGAACCATGACATAGTAGCATAAGATTCTAATCACCAAGCAAAAACCCCCTTCCAGTTTTGGAGGGGGGCTTGTGTTTAAAAGACACGATAAACATAAGGATTATCAGGTTCACTAGTCTCTTTCATTTCTGTAATATGAAGAACTGGGAGTGTTTGTTCAAGGGTTTGGTTGTATTCGAGGCTGATTGTGCCTGTTGCGGTAATCCAAGTGTTATCAGCGTAGTTTGTATTGTTTCCAGTTGTCAATAAGCCATAAACACCAGAATCCGCAATACAGTGAATGATACCAAAACGGAAAAGGAATTGATAGCCTTCGTGGCCAGGCTCGTTATAAACAAATCCAGTATAAGTAATCTCACGTCCCATAAATTCGTCAGGATAGAGATAGATGAGTTCCATGACTTCCATATAATTTTCGGTTGTGATTTTAAGTTCGCCTGAACCTTTGTATTTTTTGAGTTCTTTCTGCATTTCTTTTTCGTAAGCAGAAGATGTAAAATACAAACTTGTGTCAGGTTTCAGGTATTGGACTGTTGTTCCATCATCACTAACCGTACCAGCAGAACCAGCAGCAAGTGGGAAATTATAGCCTTTGGCAGCCACTGTCGTTGAATCCAGCGTTACCGTAGGAACTAAGAGCCCTACCAAAACTGGAATGACCAAAATCATCGGACTAGTCAGCTTCGCTATTTTTCCATGTAAATGGCTGTGCAATTTCAGGTTTTTCATCCAAATAACCAGTTGAATAACTGCTAAAAGGAATGATAAAACCATGGAAATGTAGGCTAAATAAGCATAGTGAGTATTGATGTATTGATCCAATTTCCCAGAGATTTGAAGATACATGGTTAATTCAAAGTAACCCGCTAAAATTAAAAATCGAATCATCAAATCACCCCCACAAGTAAACAGTAAATAATAATCATCCCAACAGATACTGTGATAAATTGAACGATAAAGCGAGGTTTAAAGGAATTTACCATCATCATTAGGTTTTTAATATCTACCATTGGTCCAATCAAAAGAAAGGCTAGAACAGCTGTACCAAAACTTGATAGCAAGGAAGCTCCGATAAAGGCATCTGCTTCACTACAAAGAGAAAGAATGAATGCCAGTAACATCATGACTAAAATGGCTGTAAGGGCATTACCACCAATTCTGGTCAAAATGCGTGTTGGCAGGTAAATCTGCATTCCTGAAGCTACCAGGGTACCAAAAACCAAATAACGTCCAGTATCAAAAAATTCATCAATTGCGTGCGCAAGAGCTAAGAAAATTTTGCGATACCATGTTTCACCAGAATAATCATGAAAATGTGTTGGTTTAGCATTTTCTTTGAGGATATTTTCATCAACCACAAATCCCAGCATGATACCCAACGTAATAGCAACAATGATGGCACCAAGCAGTCGTAAGCCTAAGAAGCGCCAGCTATTTCCAAAAGCTGAATAGGTGGCAAAAAGGACGATTGGGTTGATAATCGGAGCTGTTGCCAAGAAAGGAACAGCGGTGTAACTAGGAACTTTTTTCTCCAAAAAGCGCGTGATAATGGGAACAATACCACATTCGCAGGACGGAAAGACAAAACCGATAAAAGTTCCAAAAAGGATTCGTAAAAAACGATTTCGAGGTAGAAAACGTTGTACCAAATCAGGCGTAACATAAACCTCAATGAAGCCAGAAAGAATAGTTCCTAGCAAAACAAAAGGCAGTGCCTCGATAATGATTGAAATAAAAATCGCAAACCATTGTAAGACACTAGCAGGTAAATTATTAAAAATTTCCATAAAAATTAATCAGTCGCTTTCTCAGCTTTTTTGTCCTTAACTTTCTTTTCTTTTTCAGGGTCGCTAGAGATTTTAGGAATACTTGCAAAGCTTGCAAACATTGACTCTAAATCATCTTGACGTTTATGTGTGATAGCCATAAGGCACCTCTTTTCTATATGTAATCACCTCTTATTATACTATCAATCCTCAAATAGTACAAAAACTAAGCAGACAAGTTAGCTATTTTAATGCGAAATAGTGTGTCATTTAGATATTTATCTGCCTAAGAAATTGGCGTGAATTTCTCATTATTGCATTTAAAAATCTAAGAGAAAACCTTAGATTCAGCTGATTTATGATATAATAGAAGCACTATGGAAAATGTAACAAAAATTGCTCAAGATTTAAACCTCAAAGAGAGCCAAATTGCCAAAGTTCTAGACTTGACTTCACAAGGAAATACCATTCCTTTCATTGCTCGTTACCGTAAGGAAATGACAGGTAATTTGGATGAAGTACAAATTAAGGCTATCATTGACTTGGATAAAAGCATGACAGCTTTAACTGACCGTAAGGCGACTGTTCTTGCTAAAATTGAAGAACAAGGTAAGCTTACTGCGGAACTCAAAAAAGCTATTGAGAACGCTGAAAAGTTGGCCGATGTTGAGGAACTTTATCTTCCTTACAAGGAAAAACGTCGTACCAAAGCCACTATCGCCAGAGAAGCAGGGCTATTTCCACTAGCTCGTTTAATTTTGCAAAATAAACCTTCGCTTGAAGTAGAAGCAGCGAATTTTATAACAGAAGGATTTGAAACAGCTGACAAGACACTTGCTGGCGCTTGTGAAATTCTCATTGAAGCTTTTTCAGAGGACAACCAGCTCCGCTCATGGGTTTACAATGAAATCTGGTCTTACAGCTCAATCATATCAACAGTTAAAGACGAAGCTGCCGATGATAATAAAACCTTCCAAATTTACTACGATTTTTCAGAGAAAGTTTCTAAAATTCAAGGTTATCGTATTTTGGCGCTTAATCGTGGTGAAAAACTCGGCATTTTAAAAGTTGGTTTCGAGCATAACATTGATAAAATGGTGCGCTTCATGGGAGCCCGTTTTAAAAATAAAAATGCTTATATTGATGATGTCATCGCCAAAACGATTAAGAAAAAAATCGTTCCTGCTATGGAACGTCGTGTTCACAGTGAGTTAACAGAAAGTGCAGAGGATGGTGCAATCGAACTGTTCTCCGAAAATCTTCGCAATCTCCTTTTGGTGTCTCCTTTGAAAGGAAAAATGGTGTTAGGATTTGACCCAGCCTTTCGTACAGGAGCTAAGTTAGCTGTTGTTGACCAAACAGGAAAATTGATGACTACCCAAGTTATCCATCCTGTTCCACCAGCTAGTCAGGCTAAAATCGAGCAATCGAAAAAAGATTTAGCAGAGCTCATTCGCACATATGGTGTTGAGATTATTGCTATCGGAAATGGGACTGCTAGCCGTGAAAGTGAAGCCTTTGTGGCACAAGCTTTGAAAGATTTTCCTGATGTTTCTTATGTGATTGTCAATGAAAGCGGAGCTTCTGTCTATTCAGCATCTGAATTGGCACGTCATGAGTTTCCAGATTTGACTGTTGAAAAACGCTCTGCTATTTCCATTGCGCGTCGTTTGCAAGACCCACTTGCAGAATTGGTTAAAATCGATCCAAAATCAATTGGTGTCGGACAATATCAGCACGATGTTAGTCAGAAAAAACTTGCCGAAAACCTTGATTTTGTTGTAGATACCGTTGTTAACCAAGTCGGCGTTAATATTAATACAGCAAGCCCTGCGCTATTAGCCCACGTTTCAGGATTAAATAAAACAATTTCTGAAAATATTGTCAAATACCGTGATGAAAATGGACGAATTGCTTCGCGTGAAGACATCAAAAAAGTTCCACGTCTGGGAGCTAAGGCTTTTGAACAAGCAGCAGGTTTCTTGCGTATTCCAGGGGCAGAAAATATCCTTGACAATACAGGCGTTCATCCAGAGTCTTATAAAGCCGTTGAACATTTATTGAAAGAATTAAATATCACAGATTTAGATGATTCAGCAAAAATAAAACTGCAATCTGTTTCAATTGAAACGATGGCTGAAACCATTAATATAGGGAAAGAAACACTTAAAGATATTATTGCTGACCTCTTAAAACCGGGACGTGATTTGCGTGATGATTTTGAAGCACCTGTGCTCCGCCAAGATGTTTTGGATATTTCAGATCTTGAAATTGGGCAAAAATTAGAAGGAACTGTCCGTAATGTCGTTGATTTTGGTGCCTTTGTTGATATTGGTTTGCATGATGACGGCTTGATTCACATTTCACAAATGAGCAAGTCCTTTGTCAAACACCCAAGTCAAGTGGTTTCTGTCGGAGACGTTGTGACGGTTTGGGTTTCAAAAATCGATAAAGAACGTGGAAAAATCAATCTTTCCTTGGTAGATTTACGTGAACTTAACTAATTTTGTCAAAACAGTTTCACGAGAAGATTTCGGAAAAGAATTTCGCCATACGGCACTTTGGAATCCACGTTTGCGGACAACGGGTGGTCGTTTTTTCCCAGCTGATGGGCATTTGGATTTTAATCCCAAGATTTATGAAACATTTGGTGTTAACGTTTTTCGAAAAATTGTTCGCCATGAGCTTTGTCATTACCATTTGTATTTTGAGGGAAAAGGCTACAAGCACGCTGATGCAGACTTTAAAGCATTATTGCAAGCAGTTGATGGTTTGCGTTATGCGCCAGCCATGCCCCAAAAGACGGAAAAATACCTATACCGTTGCCAAAAATGTGGACAAGACTATCACCGAAAATGCCATGTCAATACTCAAAAATATCGTTGTGGACATTGCCATGGCAAGCTCTTAGAAATCAAAACTCGAGAAACGTAAGGTAAACTTCAAAAAAGATTTTTTCTTCAGTATAAAATCAGTCGTAGGACTGATTTTATTTTAAAGGCGATGAGATATAATAACTATAGTGAGATAAAAAGAAGGAAGGGACTAAAATGAAATCAGCTCTTTATAAACAGCGAAAAAATAAACTGGTTTGTGGTGTCTGTGCCGGAATTGCTGATAAGTTTGGTTGGGACTTGCCTTTGACGCGTGTCCTGACAGCATTGCTGATGTATTTTTATGGCTTTGGCATTGTCATTTATATTCTTTTAGCAATTTTTCTTCCTTACAAAGAAGATATCACTCGCGACCATTACGGAACGGGGCCACGCCGACGTAAGGATGCTGAAGTCGTTGATGAAGATGACGACAACGACGGTTGGTTTTGGTAAGAATTGACAGTTCAACTTCAATGTAGCAAAAACTTGACACTTGTAAGGATAACAGGAACTTATAAAGGTCTTTCAAAACAGGAGGAACTCAGAGCAACATAGTTGTTCTGTTTTTTTAATTTAGTGGCTCTTTATCAACATGAAACTGACAATATTTTTGAATAAGTCTGCGTGAGCGCTTACTTTTATAGGTTAATGTGATATAATAATGAAAAAAGAGGAAAAGGATTGAACAAAAATTGATGAGAAACTGAAAATAGTTTGTGGTTTAGACAATCTTATTTTCTAAGATTTTCAATTTATTTACATAGTCACGAGGTGATTGGTAAATGGTTCATGGTACATCAAATGTCGGTTACTGTAAAAATGTTGGTGGACAAGGTCAAGCTAGATGTTATATATGGTGATGATAACTTATTAGCTAAAGAAATTACAACATCAGATATTTCACGGCCTGGGCTTGAGATGACAGGGTATTTTGATTATTATTCGCCAGAACGTCTGCAATTGTTAGGGATGAAAGAGTGGTCTTATCTTACTAAGATGTCATCGCATAATCGTCATCAAGTCTTGGCAGAAATGATTAAGCCAGAGACACCTGCTATTATTGTGGCGCGTAATCTAGCCATCCCAGATGAAATGTTGGCAGCCGCTAAAGAAAAAGGTATTGCTGTTTTACAAAGTCATGTGCCAACAAGTCGTTTATCTGGTGAGATGTCATGGTATCTGGATTCTTGCCTTGCCGAACGTACTAGTGTTCATGGTGTTCTTATGGACATTTACGGTATGGGAGTTTTAATTCAAGGTGATTCAGGAATTGGTAAAAGTGAAACAGGTCTTGAGTTAGTCAAACGTGGTCACCGTTTGGTAGCTGACGACCGTGTCGATGTATTTGCCAAAGACGAAGAAACACTTTGGGGTGAACCCGCAGAAATTCTCCGCCATTTGCTTGAAATTCGAGGTGTTGGTATCATTGACGTGATGAGCTTGTATGGTGCTAGCGCTGTTAAAGACTCATCACAAGTTCAATTGGCAATATACTTAGAGAATTTTGAATCCGATAAAATCTTTGACCGTCTAGGAAATAGCAACGAAGAAATCGAGTTATCTGGTGTAAAAATTCCACGTGTGCGTATCCCAGTAAAAACCGGACGTAACGTGTCAGTCGTTATTGAAGCAGCAGCCATGAACTACCGTGCTAAACAAATGGGATTTGATGCAACTAAGACATTTGAGGACCGCCTCACTCAGCTTATTAGTCAAAATGAGGAGAACTAATGATTGATCCAGTTGCTATCCAGTTAGGTTCTATTAGCATTCGTTGGTATGCGATTTTCATTGTTTCGGGATTACTTCTTGCTGTTTATTTAGCAATGAAAGAAGCTCCGCGTCGGAAGATAATTCCTGATGATATTTTAGATTTTATTTTAATTGCATTTCCGCTTGCGATTATTGGTGCTCGTGTTTATTATGTCATTTTTGATTGGTCTTATTATGCTAATCAGCCATTGAGCGAAATAGTTGCCATTTGGAACGGTGGCCTTGCTATTTACGGTGGATTGATTACAGGAGCAATCGTATTGTTTGTTTTTTCTTATTACCGAGCAATCAATCCACTCGATTTTTTGGACATTGCAGCACCTGGTGTCATGATTGCGCAAGCTATTGGACGATGGGGAAATTTCATAAATCAAGAAGCTTATGGTAAAATAGTAGATAATCTGAATTACCTACCAGATTTTATCAAGAACCAGATGTATATTGATGGTTCGTATCGTGTTCCGACATTTTTATATGAATCATTGTGGAATTTATTAGGATTTGTGATTGTCATGAGCCTGAGACACCGAGCACGTTTCTTCAAACGAGGCGAAATTGCCTTCTTTTACCTTATTTGGTATGGCTGTGGCCGCTTTGTTGTCGAAGGAATGCGGACAGATAGTCTAATGTTACTCGGAATTCGAGTATCACAATGGCTTTCTGCTCTACTCGTTTTGATCGGTGTGGTCTTGGTTATCTGGAGAAGAAAACAGAAAGATGTTCCGTATTATCAGGAATAAAAAATAGGTAGATGGGAGAAAAAATGTTTGAAGTAGCACTATTAATTATTGCCATTGCTTTTGCTGTTTTGGTTGGCGTTTTTATACCACTTGGTGTTAAACTATATAAAACAGTTGATGTTGTAAATGAGACAATTGATGAAACAAAGCAGACCATAAAAGTGTTGACCAGTGATGTTAACGTCACTCTTCATCAGACCAATGAAATCCTGGCTAAAGCTAATGTTTTAGTTGAGGATGTTAATGGTAAGGTGGCAACAATTGACCCACTTTTCGTGGCAGTTGCAGAGTTGTCTGAGACTGTTTCGGACTTGAATACACAAGCTCGTAACATCACTCAAAAAGCTACTCAAGCCTCATCAAATGTTAGCAAAGCTGGTGCAGCATTTGCTGTTGGCAAAGTTGCCTCAAAAATATTTCGTAAAAAAGGAGAAGAAGCATGAGTAAACTATTGAAAAACGTAATTATTGGTGTTGCCTCTGGTGCAGCCGCAGCTTATTTCCTATCTACTGAAAAAGGTAAGGAATTCCAAAAGAAAGCTGCTAAAGCTTATGAGGCCTATAAAGAAAATCCTGCTGAGTATCATCAGAAAGCAAAAGATAAAGCAACAGAATATACAGATTTAGCAGTTGATACTTTCAACGACTACCGCCAAAAATTTGAATCTGGTGAATTAACAACCGATGAATTTTTGGATACTGTAAAAGAAAAAGGGAAAGCCGCAGCCGACTTTGCTTCTGAAAAAGTCTCAGGATTCACTTCTAAAGTATCTGAAGCGGTTAATGAAGCAGAAGAAATTAAAGAAGAGACAAAAGCAGAAGTTGATGACATTATCATTGACTACACACAAGACGAAGAAGCACCAGCAATTAAAATGCCTGAGACTACTACCGAAGAAGCTGATGAAGAATAATAAAAAGGTCCAGTGGACCTTTTTATGTTCGAGCCCTAAAACAGGAAAGCGAGAAGGTCCAGTGGACCTTTTTATGTTCGAGCCTGAAAATAGGAAAGCAAATTTGTGTTTAGCGGACTTTTCAGAATGTAGCTAAATCTACTTTTAACCAAAAATAAGTTACAATTCAATTTTAGAATTATTTGCGAGCGAACCAAACATAAAAGCGATAATTACCGCTGTGATAAAAGTGGCTGAAACAGCGATAAAAGCAGCCACACGGAAGTTTTGAGGGAGTGGTACTGAACACAAAAAGTTCTGTATTCGTTGTACCATCCCCGCATAGTTGATTAGTTTAAATAGTTCAGTGAGCTATTGAGGTTACAGATAAAGCTGACAAGGTTAGTATCATTTGTAAGAAATTTTTGTGAAGCTAAAATAAGAAAAATATAAAAACAACCCCAAAGTGGAGTTGTAGTGGTTCATTTCAATGTCTTAAAGACCAAATAATACTTGAAACAGCTGACGTAATAGCTAGGCTAATAAGAGAGGCAAATAAGAAAGCCCAGATTGGAGCTAGATTCAAGACCAGCAAAAAGAATGAAATGACGACAGTCGAAATTCCAAATAATGCAATACGAGCAAAAAACATTAACTCTTTTAATTTAGCATTTCTGTGGTCAATTTCTTGAAATTCTTGAAATTTTGGTGCATTATCTTCTTGATAATGCCGTTCTTCAAGCTCTTTGTGTTGCTTTAATGGTGTTGGCATAATCCTCTCTCCTCTGATACTTAGATATCATACCATAAATTAACAAATTTGTCACCTTTTTTAAAAAATCCCTTGACTGATGTTAAAAAATATGTTTAAAATAGTTATTCCTCTTTTTTGTTTCAAAATGAGGATTTCTTTTTGAGCCTCTCCTCTCATAAAGTTTTTCTCATTTTGAGATGACACTAAAACTTTTTAGAAAGCTATAACAAACAATAAGATTTTAGAGGATATCTGTGACTAATTGTTATAGGAGTGGTATAATTAAAACGTTATGGAAAAAATAATTATTACTGCGACAGCTGAATCTATTGAGCAGGTCAAAGAGCTTTTAGATGCCGGCGTTGATCGTATTTATGTGGGTGAGGAAAACTATGGTTTACGTTTGCCTCATAATTTTACTTATGATGAACTTTCTGAAATCGCTAAGCTAGTTCATGATGCTGGAAAAGAACTAAGTATTGCTTGTAATGCGTTGTTGCACCAAGATATGATTAATGCAGTTCGCCCGTATCTTGATTTTTTGAAAGACATTAAAGCCGATTATTTAGTAGCAGGAGATGCAGGTGTTTTTCACATCAATAAAAATGAAGGCTACGATTTCAAGGTGATTTATGATGTTTCTGTTTTTGTAACATCAAGTCGTCAAGTGAATTTCTGGGGAGACCATGGCGCTAGTGAAGTCGTTCTTGCTCGTGAAATCCCGTCGGTCGAATTGTTCAAAATGTCAGAAAATCTTCGCTACCCAGCTGAAGTGCTTGTTTACGGAGCTACTGTCATTCATCATTCAAAACGTCCATTATTGCAAAATTATTACAATTTTACGCACATTGATGATGAAAAAACACGTGAACGTGGTCTCTTCCTTGCTGAACCAAGCAATAAAGACTCTCATTACTCAATTTTTGAGGATAAACATGGCACACATATTTTTGATACTGATGATCTTGATATGATGCCAAAATTGACAGAGTTAACTGACCATAATTTCACTCATTGGAAATTGGACGGTATTTATTGTCCAGGACATGATTTTGTTGAGATTGTTAAATGCTTTGTCAAAGCTAAAGAATTGATTGAAGCAGCTGAATTTACACAAGACCAAGCTTTCTTATTGGATGAAGAAATTCGTAAATTACATCCAAAAGGTCGCACACTTGGAACTGGATTCTATGAATTTGACCCAGAGGAAGTGAAGTAAAACTACCCCAAAATGAACTCTTGTCATGATTGAGTTACTATTTCAGGGCATGACAAGTTAGCTAATTAACTGAAATTGTTGTAAAGATATTTATCTTTAAATTTTACTATCTTGGAAATAGGAATATAATAATGTCAGAAAAAACTTTAAAACGTCCAGAGGTTTTAGCACCTGCTGGTACTCTTGAGAAATTAAAAGTCGCTGTTGATTATGGAGCTGATGCAGTCTTTGTTGGTGGACAAGCTTACGGTCTTCGTAGCCGTGCTGGTAACTTCACGATGGAAGAATTGCAAGAAGGAATTAATTATGCCCATGCGCATGGTGCTAAGGTCCACGTCGCAGCAAATATGGTTACCCACGAAGGAAACGAAACTGGTGCAGGAGAGTGGTTCCGTGAACTTCGTGATCTGGGCTTGGATGCCGTTATCGTATCTGACCCAGCACTTATGGTAATTTGTTTAACAGAAGCACCAGGTTTAGAAGTCCATGTGTCAACACAAGCTTCGACAACCAACTATGAAGCCTTTGCTTTCTGGGAAGAAATCGGTGTGTCTCGTGTTGTTTTGGCGCGTGAAGTCGGAATTGCTGAAATTGAAGAAATTCGTAAACACACCTCACTTGAAATTGAAGCTTTCGTTCACGGCGCAATGTGTATCAGTTATTCAGGGCGTTGTGTCCTTTCTAATCATATGAGTCACCGTGATGCTAACCGTGGCGGTTGTTCACAATCTTGTCGTTGGAAATATGACCTTTACGATATGCCGTTTGGTCAAGAACGTAAAAGTCTTGAAGGTGAAATTCCAGAGCCCTTTTCTATGTCATCAGTTGATATGTGTATGATTGAACACTTGCCTGATTTGATTGAAAATGGTGTCGATAGCTTTAAGATTGAAGGTCGTATGAAATCAATTCACTACGTATCAACGGTCACAAACTGCTACCGTGCAGCCGTCGATGCTTACCTAGAAAGCCCAGCAAAATTCGAAGCTATCAAAGGTGAATTACTTGATGAGCTTTGGAAAGTTGCCCAACGTGAATTAGCAACTGGTTTCTACTATCAAACACCAACAGAAAACGAACAACTCTTTGGCGCTCGTCGTAAAATACCACAATATAAATTTGTCGGTGAAGTTGTTGCCTTTGATGAAGAAACAATGACAGCAACAATCCGTCAACGTAACGTTATTCTCGAAGGAGATGCTGTCGAATTCTATGGACCAGGATTCCGTCATTTTGAAACTTACATCAAAGATTTGCATGATGCTGATGGCAATAAAATTGATCGTGCTCCAAATCCAATGGAATTATTGACAATCACTGTCCCTCAAGCCGTTCAAGCAGGAGATATGATTCGTGCTCGTAAAGAAGGACTTGTGAACCTTTATAAAAGCGACGGTTCTAGCAAAACTGTTAGAGCATAATCAGTAATAATTATTAAAAAATGAACGACTCTTAAACGTAATGGCGTAGGTAGGGTCGTTCATTTTTTGTCTAGTTCTTGAGATTTACGGACAGTTGGTGGTACCAATGTCAAACGATTGATATCGCTGATAGCGATGATTGTTGAGATATTCTTTTGGAAGTTTTTGAGGATTAATTTGTTATTTTTGGGGTCGTATTTGACCAAATCACCTGTAAAACTGCCGTCTTTGTAAATAGCATGGAGCGCTAATTGCTTTTCTTGCGCTTCTTTGATGGTTGTGATGATTTTGTGAGTTTTCAGATTAATATCTGCGGCTGGTTGAGCACGAAAGTCAATATAAGCCTGTGCTTGCCTTTTTAAACGTTTGATAAGATTTTTCATAGTCATTTACCTAAAAAATTGATAAAATGATTATACACCTTTTGAAGAAAAAAATAAATAATCAAAAGTTTAGAAAGTTTTTTTACGAATATATATATTAGGAGGAAGATTTATTATGTCAGAATTTAAATTTGAAATTGTCGAACACTTACTTACCCTATCTGAAAGCGATAAAGGTTGGACAAAAGAATTGAACCGTGTTAGTTTTAACGGAGCAGAGCCAAAATTTGATATTCGTTCATGGAGCCCAGACCACAGCAAAATGGGTAAAGGTGTGACACTCACAAATGATGAATTTAAAATCATCTTGGACGCTTTCCGCGGCTAAGTTAGAGATAAAAAGTTGGCAGATTTTTCATCTGTCAACTCTTTTTTTATGCAAAATAAGCAGTATTTTTCAGAGAGAGAAATAAAGGTTTACTGATAGCTGTAGTAGCTATAAGTTTTCCAATTTCAGGAATGATGAAGGGGACAACGCCAGCCAAGAAAGTAGCTTGCCAGCTCATATTTGCTAAAAATTGTAAGCCAATCAATGCTTAAACAATTACCGAGTAGATTGCTAACAAAAAATCTTAGCCAAAGAGCTTTCGATATTGGTTAGGTAAGAAGTTAAGGCAGCGTAGAAAAGAAATCCCCAGAGAAAACCAGATGTTGGACCTGATAATGCTGCAATGCCGCCGCTACCGCCTGCGAAAACAGGAAGTCCAATAGCGCCAAGTATCAGATAAAGCGCCACACTGAACGTGGCTTCACGTGAACGGAAGATCGAAGCAATAAGCCCAACAGCAAGCGTTTGAAGTGTAAATGGAATCGTTCCAATAAGAATCACAATCTGTGAAAGTATCGTAATTAAAGCAGCACCAAATGCTGGGAAGATGAGTGTTAAAAGCTTATTTCTAGACATAACATCTCCTTAGTTATTTTAGTTAATCTCAAACTTTATTTTGGTTGACTAAATTTCATTCAAAACTAATCAGAATGTCAAGAAAAAAATCGCTTTTTTAGCGATTTCATTTTCCTTTATGTTTGAGATAGTCTGCTACCCCAATCACTCCAAAAACAATTCCCAGAATGATAAAGATTGTTTTATGCGTTAACAAACCATAAGTTAAAAAAATGATAGCAGAAATGAAATAGATGATATTTTTAGACATAGCAATTCCTTTTCAATATAATACTTATCTACATTGTAGCATAAAGTAGCTTTCTTTGATATTCTAAGGCTAGTCAAATCATGTATTTTTCTTTATAATGAAATTTGGAAACGTAATCATAATCACTAAAAAAGGCGAGAAAAATGGCAGATTTGCAATATAAGAATTACATTTTTGACTTTTATGGAACACTTGTGGATATTTGGACAGACGAGGAAAACGAGAAGCTTTGGGAACAAATGGCTGCGCTTTATGCTACTTATGGCGCTGATTATTCTGCTGCGGAGCTTAAAGCAAATTATGATAACCATATTAAACGTCAAGAAAATCAATTACGCAAACGTTCTCAGTTAGAACATGTTGAGGTTGATTTGGTGGTTGTTTTTATTGAATTGCTGTTAGAAGCACCGCACAAACACGCCACAGATAGCATTATTCTAGACCTTGAAACATGGGGAAATCTAATTGCCCAAACTTTTAGAATGTTGTCACGCAAGAAATTGCAAACTTACGAAAATACCTTAGCGACTTTGAAAACACTCAAAGAAGTAGGAGCAACAGTGATTTTATTGTCAAATGCACAGCGAGCTTTCACCCAAGCTGAAATTAAAATGACAGGCTGCAGAGAATTTCTTGATAAGATTTATATCTCGTCTGATTACAAAATGAAAAAACCACAAGTTGAACTCATGAATCTGGTCTTGAACGACAATCAACTCAATCCAGAAGAAACCGTTATGGTTGGCAATGATTTTACGAGCGACATGGCAATCGCACAAGCAGCAGGCATCGACGGTATCCTGCTTAACACATTCCCATACAACCAATCAGAAATCGAAACCCTCAATACTATGAACGCCAAAGTAATTGAAGATATCAGTGAGTTGGTGGTGGAGTGAAAAATCATATCTAACTTTATATTAGGGAGATTTTAGGTATTTAATCAGAGACGGTAACAGCTGTATGATTGATATATTCATAAATAGGTGTTCTGATAAGCCTCAGAAATTCTCCCTTAAAATGCTTAGGTGGAGAGGGATTATCTTGAGTAATCCAATTTTTAATAACAACTACAGTAAGTGATGTAACGAGTTGAACCACTTCTTCATTTGAGAGATTGAATTGTCCTTCTTTTGGGACAATATTTGAAGCACCCCGCTTAGTGTAAGTAGATACAATAAAATCTTCAAAATTAGGATCGATATTTGTAGTATAGAGACACCTTATCCACTGTCTCTCCTTCCAAATTGCTGGTAAAACATTTTCAGCTATGTAATCTAAAGGGTTGATTACTGAAGAGATTGTAATTAAATACTTGGAAAATCTCTTTATTGATGAGATTATGATCATATAATTTATTATCAAATTTTTAAAATATTTTTGATAAAAGGCCTATCTTGAACTGCCTGCTTTGGAAGCAATCTTGGAAATTGTAATATTTGATTTCTCTGGATTTTCTGAAGCCAATGCAAAGAAGGCATCGATAATTTTTTCATGTGTATATTTTGCATAGTGTCAATTCCCAGTAAATGGATAGGTATTTTAGCACAAGCAGAAGAATTTCTGCTGTCAGTTTTCTTTTATTTTAAGCTAAAAAATATCCCTTGAATTATTCAAGGGAAGGTTTTAAATGATTATATAATCTAATTTACTTCATCGTTGGGAACAATAAGACGTCGCGGATTGTTGTTGTGTCTGTGAGGAGCATGACAAGGCGGTCGATACCGATACCAAGTCCACCTGTTGGTGGCATACCGTATTCAAGGGCTTCGACGTAGTCGTAGTCAATTCCAGTTGCTTCGTCATCACCAAGTTCTTTAGCTTTTGCTTGGGCTTCAAAACGTGACAATTGATCGATTGGATCGTTAAGTTCGGTAAAGGCATTACCGTATTCTTTAGTCATGATGAAGAGTTCGAAGCGGTCAGTGAAGCGAGGATCTTCTGCGTTTTTCTTAGCAAGAGGAGAAACTTCAACAGGGTGCCCATAAACGAATGTTGGTTGAATCAATGTTTCTTCGACAAATTCTTCAAAGAAAGCGTTGATGATGTGACCAACTGAAGTGAAGTGTTTTTCAACTGGTACATTTTTCTCTTTGGCAATAGCTTGCGCTTCTTCGAGAGTCATTTCTTTCCAAAAATCAACACCAGTGACTTCTTTAATGGCATCAACCATGTGAACACGTTTAAATGGTTTGTCAATGGCAATTTCAGTTCCTTGGTATGAAATAGGACCGTCACCTTTAACAGCTTTTGAAGCGTGTTGGATAATGCCTTCTGTCAAATCCATGATATCTTTGAAGTCAGCATAGGCTTGGTAAACTTCGATAGATGTGAATTCAGGATTGTGTGTGGCATCCATACCTTCGTTACGGAAGATACGTCCGATTTCGTACACTCGTTCCATACCACCAACGATAAGACGTTTCAAGTGAAGTTCAGTTGCGATACGAAGAACCATGTCCATATCTTGTGCGTTGTGGTGAGTGATAAATGGGCGAGCAGCAGCACCGCCAGCTTCGTTGTGAAGGACTGGAGTTTCAACTTCTAAGAAACCAAGTCCGTCAAGGTAACGACGGATTTCTGAGATGATTTTTGAACGAGTCACAAAGCGTTCAAAGCTTTCACGGTTTGAAACCAAGTCAAGGTAACGTTTACGATATTTAGTTTCAACGTCTGTAAGTCCATGGAATTTTTCTGGGAGTGGACGAAGTGCTTTAGACAAGTGAGTAAGGTGAGTGGCTTTGATTGTCAATTCCCCCATATCTGTACGCATGATTTCACCTTCGATACCGAGGAAGTCACCGAGGTCTGCTTTTTTGAAAATTTGATAGTTTTCGTCACCGACAGCATCTTTGCGGACATAGACTTGGATTTGACCGTCGCGGTCTTGAATGTGTGCAAAACCAACTTTACCTTTACCACGCTTAGTCATTAGACGACCAGCGATAGTAGCTGTTTTGTTAATTTCATGCAATTCTTCTTTAGTTTTGTCAGCGTATTTTTCTTTTAATTGACCAGAAGTAGCTGTGCGTTCAAATCGAGTTCCGAAAGGATCGATGCCTTGTTCAGCCAAAGCTGCCATTTTTTCACGACGCACGATTTGTTGGTCGTTTAATTCTTCAATGTGTTCGTTTGACATGTTTTCCTCCAATAAGTATTCTTTCCTATTGTATCATAAAAGAAGTTAGAATACACCTTATTTTTGCGTGCTTTGCTTGAGAGTGAGACAAAAATTGGTAATTTCAAAAGAAATTCGATTTTTCAGCAAGTTTTTTCTTGTTGCTGACTTGAAACGGGGCTATTTTCAGATTGTCAAAGTTCAAAACACCATGTCTTGTAAATATAACGACACGGACAAGGAGATTAATCACTTCTGTATTACTTTTGTTTTCTTGTCTTTGATTGAAAAGAAGGGTAAAAAATAGTATAATATGTGACGGTAAAATTTATTAGAGAGAAAAGAGATTCATGATTACTTCAATTGTTTTTGATGTTGATGATACGATTTATGACCAACAAGCACCTTATCGTATTGCCGTTGAGAAATGTTTCCCTGATTTTGATATGAGTAAAATCAATCAGGCTTATATTCGTTTCCGTCATTATTCAGATGTCGGATTTCCGCGTGTAATGGCAGGTGAGTGGACAACTGAGTATTTCCGTTTTTGGCGTTGCAAGGAAACTTTATTAGAATTTGGTTACCGTGAAATTGATGAAGCAACTGGCGTGCATTTCCAAGAAATTTATGAAGAGGAATTGGAAAATATCACAATGCTTGATGAGATGCGCATGACGCTTGATTTTCTTAAAGAAAAAGGCGTTCCAATGGGGATTATAACGAATGGACCAACGGAACACCAACTGAAAAAAGTTAAAAAACTTGGTCTTTATGATTATATTGACCCAAAATGTGTCCTTGTCAGCCAAGCGACTGGTTTCCAAAAACCAGAAAAAGAGATTTTCAATCTTGCTGCGGAGCAATTTGACATGAACCCTGCAACAACACTTTACGTTGGTGATTCATATGACAATGACGTTGTTGGTGCTTTCAATGGTGGCTGGCATTCAATGTGGTTTAACCACCGTGGCCGTAGCTTGAAGCCTGGTATTAAACCAGTTTATGATGTTGCTATTGATAACTTTGAACAGCTGTTCGGAGCTGTGAAAGTTCTCTTTGACCTTCCTGATAATAAATTTATCTTTGATGTTAATGACAAGAACAATCCAATTCTTGAAATGGGTATCAACAACGGATTGATGATGGCAGCAGAACGTCTGCTTGAAAGTAACATGAGTATTGATAAAGTTGTTATCCTGCTTCGTTTGGATAAACAACAAGAAAAAGTTTTGCGTCTAAAATACGCAAGAAATAACTAATAAATGAACCCTCCTAAGCGCCATTTAGGAGGGGTTTTCGTCTTTAAGATTTCTTTTGTTTATAAGATGTGTCATTCCATTTTAGACAAGTAAAAGTTTTAAAATCCTTGGTCTCTAAAACCGTCACACTACCGTTATCAAGTCCGCCTTGGGCACGGAGAACGGCTGGTTCATATCCTAATAAAGTACGGATAGAGGCGGTAAAATTAGCACCATGCCCAACTAACAAGACATTTTGATAAGGTTGATTTTTCATTGATTTAATGAATGACCCAACGCGTTTAGTGGTTTGATAAACAGATTCAGCATCAAATACATCATTATCGAATTTAGCTAAATTATGTCGAAAAGCTTGCATTTGTTGAGGATAAATAGATGTTATCGTTGCAATTTTGCTGCCTTCCAATCTTCCAAGGTGCCATTCACGCAGCGAGGGTTGAAAGCTGATTGGCTTTGGATAGTGGCTGCGTGACATGATAATCTTGCAAGTATCGCTGGCACGTTTTAAATCGCTTGAAAAAACGGCATCAAATTTAACATCTTGGAGATAATCACCTAATTTTTCCAAATCATGAACGGATTCCTCCAAGAGAGGTGAGTCACCATTTGCTCCTTGGAAACGTCCTTCTAAGTTCCATTGTGTTTTACCATGACGTACAAAATAAAATTTCATCAGTTACTTTCCAATCTAAAAATTAATGTGAATCGTCAATCAAGTCAGCAAAGCTGGCACCAACAAAATCTGCCAAGGTTTGACTGTCAATGCGGATAGAACGTCCGATTTCACCGGCAGAAACAATCATCGTTCCCATTTCTAAAGCACGGTTATCAATGAAAATCGGAAAATTGTGTTTCTGATGAATACCGACAGGATTATTTGCTCCGTGAATGTAGCCAGTTGTTTTTTGAAGATTTTTTTGTGGAATCATGCTGACTTTTTTGTTGCCAGAAACTTTGGCTAATTTTTTCTCAGAAAGATGTTCGGTGATTTGAACAATTCCGATTAGAGGACCTGTTTTGTCACCTGTTAAAGCAAGGGTTTTGAAAATATCAGATTTTTCAATGTCATCTGGTAAGTCTCCCTCAAGTGCATTGATTGCTAAACTGTCGTGTTCGATTTTTGCTTTGTCCAGAATTTGATCAACAAGTGTCTTTTTTAATTTTGCTTTTTTTGCCATTTTCTTTCTCAATCTTTCTATTCATTAGTCAATTACTATTTTACTAAAAAAATAAAAAGGTACAAGTTTGCACCTTTTAGAGAGCATTATAATAAGCTTGGACAAGTTCGACAAAATCTTCGATATCATAGTCCGTACCGAAATAATCATTAGCGGTTTCTGTCCAGTAATCAGTTGGATCAACGTGGTCAGTACCACCAAGGTAAAGGCTGACCATTTCATGTGTCCAAATGGTTCCTTCGCCATCTTCTTGACCAAGTGTTACAGGAAGGTCATATTTTTTGAGCATGTAGGCAGTATAATAAGCTGCATTTGCTAGTTGCTCGGCGAAGCCTTTTTGCGAATCCTCATGTGTTAATTCAAATTGAATGTAATAAGGATTGGCATTGGCACCTGCGCCTTGAGCTTTGTAACCTTCATCAGCAATACGAAGAATGGTATCACTATCAATGAAAGAATGGACAAAGACACCTTCTTTATCATAATTTTGCACCATATAATTCACTTCGCTTTCAATCGTTGAATTGTCAACGCCAGTATCATGAATAATTACTCCAAGAGGCTTGCCATCATCTGTCTTATAAGCGGCTTGTTCAAAACTACTTTTAATGTCATCAGTAATATCAGCATGCGAATAACCGAGTGTTTCAGCGATATAAGCATTAATAGTATTATCCTGCTCAAGCGAAATATCATTCGTGTCGATATAGTAAGTATCGCCGTTCATGCTAAATTGGGCTAATGTGGTATCTTCGTCATTGAGCATAGCATCATAGTAATAGGCACTAATTGTGATTGCAGTATTTTCACTAATTTTGCTGCTAGAACCATCGTCGGTGTATATAATAGCGTCAGAAGTAGATACCGTAGCTGTTTCAGAAACGTCATAAGAATTGGCATCTGATAAATCCAAACTTCCGTCTGAAGCTAAAGTTGTGACTCCTGAAAAAATCAGTTTAGCGAGAATTAGGACAAGTGCGACTGCTGCCGTGACAAGCCCAGTTATTGCTATTATTTGAGATTTTTGTTGTCGTTTTCTACGTGAATAATTTCTTGTTGGCATAGTTTTACTATAAGTTTTAACCCTTAAATTAATATTAATTTGAGGGTTAAAATTGTTGATTTTGACATTAAAAATCACAGGATTTTTCAGAACTTTTTTATAAAAATTGAGTTAGCAAAAAAGGGAGTGGGACAAATAAAATTTCCAGTGGAGATTTTATTCATGAGCCTAGAAATTAAAAAGCGAATCAGTAATTTCGGAGAAATTCGATTTCTCAGCAAGTCTTAATTTCTTATTGCTGACCTAAAACAGTTCACTGAACTGTTTTACTCCCACCCCCGCATGGCTCGAAAGGTTTGGGGAATCTTTCGAGGTGGGAAATAGAGTCAAGTGAAGCTTGATGTCAAAAAGAGTTGTAAAAGCTGATTTATCAGCGTATTAGAACCCACTCAACTACTGCGTCTTGCAAATAATAACTATAGAAACAAAGAAGCTGGGTACTTTTGTCCCAGCCTCTTTTATTTGCTACTACTTGATGTACTGCTTGAGGTACTTGTTGTACCGAAAAGTTTTTCGTACGTTGTTTTCGTATCTTTCGTGACGGCGATTTGGTTTAAGTCGAGCGGTGAACTAAAACCATTGATGTAACCTTGTGAGGTGTATTGATGAAGGTCATAGTCCAAATCAGTTTGTGGCGCAGCATCGTAATAACCAGTGTCAGAACCATAAGCAGGAATCCACACTGCATCGAAACCATCCACGGAAATTTCTTGTTCATCCATGAAATAAGTTCCAATGTAGATACCGACATTTTCCGCACCGAGTTTTTTGAGCTCTTTTAAGAAAGCCTGTACACCTTTATTCATGTCAGACATAGTCGCCTCTTCAACGTCAATCCAATAGAAAGTTGGACTGTAAGGTGAAGCATTCTCATAGAAAGTTTTTGCCTCCTCCTTCATCTCCTTGACGGTTGTCCCGAGAGCGTAGCTATAAACGGCTACAGGAACATTTCGTTTCTGTAATTCTTTGATATGTGTCTTAAATGATTTATCAATACCAGTTGTATAAGCGGCATTGCTATCTTTACTGATTTGTGACCCTCCATAAACACGAACGATAGCACCAGAAATATTTTGAGATAAAGTATCATAGTCAATTTCGCTTGGAAGTTGCCAACCTGAGATATCAATAATCGGCTTAAGAACAAAATTTTCATCAGTTTCAGAAGTTGATGTAGTGGTAGTACTCGTGCTACTCACAGTTGGAATAGAATCCTTAGCTGAAGCTAGTTGTTGCTTTTGTAAACTGTCTGAGTGAGCTTTACCAATCACGAGAAATAGCCCACAGAGGGCAAAGAAAACTACAACAACAATGGGTTTTATTCGTCTTCTCATTAGTCATATTTTAGCGTAAAAAGGCTTAAAAATCAAAGCAATGCTCATTTTGTAATCATTTTGTCATATTTTTTAATATTTTATCTATGGACTGTTACAAAAGAAGTAATGCTAGTAAAGGCGCTGCAAATAGTCTGACAGCTATTTGTCATTGATAAGGCTTTCAATTTCTGTAACAATTGTTTCAGGTTCTGTTTTTGATGAAAAACGTTTGATGACATTGCCATTTTGGTCGATAAGAAATTTTGCAAAGTTCCATTCAATACGTTTGCCAAGCGGTCCCTTTTGTTCACTTTTTAGCCAATCATAGAGTGGGGCGGCTTCTTTACCGTTGACTTTAATTTTCGCAAAGCGAGGAAAAGTTGTCTGGTAATTCAAGGTGCAAAAGGTATTGATTTCGTCGGTGTTTCCTGGCACTTGATTTAAAAATTGATTACAAGGAAAATCTAAAATTTCAAATCCTTTGTCATGGTAAGTGTCGTAAAGCTTTTGTAGTCCTTCGTATTGTGGGGTTAAGCCACAACCTGTTGCCGTATTGACAATGAGTAGGATTTTGCCTTGGTATTTTGACAATTGGACATCGGAGCTGTCTTGGGCTTTGACAGTAAAGTCATAAAGATTAGTCATGATTAAGCTCCTTTGTATAAGCAATAATTTGGTCAACGGTATCACTTAAAAATTGAATGGTATCACGGAGTGGTTGCGCGGTGGAAATATCGGCACCAATTAATTTAGCAGTGTCAAGTGGCGTACGTGAACCACCTGATTTTAAGAAATTCAACCAGTCGTTAGCACCATTTGGATTATTTTTTAGATTAAGATACCCAGCAGTTGAAATAACCATACCTGCAGAATAAGTGTAGCTATACAACCCAGCATAATAATGACTTTGGCGCATCCAAGTTAAAGCAGCATCGTCGTCAATATCAATGGCATCACCCCAAAATTGGCTAAGAACATCTTTCATTATCTTGTTAAGTTGTGTAGCACCGAAGGTTTTTCCGTCTTCAATGAGATTGTAAACCTGGCGTTGAAAAGCAGCTTCGAGTAAGTGAGTGATAAAATTATGGAAATAAGTATCTGTCAAACGATGAGCGAGTGCAAAGCGTTTCTGACGTGGATTGTCAAATTGTTTTTCGAGGTAATCACTGAGCAGAAGTTCGTTGAAAGTAGAAGGAGCTTCGACGTAATAAGTTGACATATGGGTATTAAAGTAACTTTGATTGTTGTCTGAAAAGATAAATTGTCCAGAGTGACCAATTTCATGAATAAGTGTGTAAACATCAGACATACGACCAGTCCAACTCATTAAAACGTAGGGATGAACTTTGTAAGGGTCAGTAGCGTAGCCACCAGAATCTTTATTGGCATTAGCAGCAAAGTCAACCCAACGTTCTTCTTGATAACGTGAGACTTCTTGAGCATATTCGTTACCAAGTGGGGCAACGGATTTCATCACCAAATCATAAGCATCATCAATCGTAACCTCTGGATTAAGCTCGCTATCCAAGTCAAGCTTCCAGTCTGCAAAAGTCATTTTTTTAAGACCATTAACTTGAGCAACGTGTTTGAGGTATTTTTGCGCAACAGGAGCAAATTCTGTCATGATAAGGTCAATTTGACGGTCAAACATGTCACGGTTAACTTCTTGTTCGGCTAAGAGGTAATCAAAAACAGAGTCGTAACCTCGCATGTCAGCAATGATTTTTTCTGATTTAACTTGTGCTAGATAAGCACTTGCTGCGGCATTTTGATGTTTACGCAGTCCTGCAGAGAAAGAACGAAAGGCTTTTTCACGGACTTGAGCATTTTCATGATTTTGATAAAAATTTTCATAGGTGACAAAAGAGTTTTGATAGACCTTGCCATCAACTTCAAAATCTTCCATTTCAAAGTCACCTGCACGCATTTTGGTGTAGATATCTTCTGGCGCTTTAAAAACTTCACCAAGGTTCGTCAACGCTTTTTCAACTTCTGGGGAGATAAAATGACTTTTTTGAATTTTCGCTTGGCGAATAGCTGCGCTAAAATGCGGATTTTCTTCTAAAGTATCAAGAATTTCTAAGTCGGCAGTCGCTAGCGCAGTATCAAAGAAGCTTAACGCAACATTGGCTTTCGTGAAAAAATCAGCACCAGCTTGTGCAATCTGAGCAAATTCTTCATTGCTAAAGTCGCTGGTTTGCGGCATGAAAGAATAATTATCGATATGGCTCATCTCGATATAAATTTGTTCAATTTCATAAAGCGCTCTGGTAAAATCTTCCAAAGTAGCCAATTTCCCCTCGTAATTTCGTTTAAAAAGATTAATATCTTCTAGCGTTTTTTCGATACTTCGCAAAAAATCCTCAGGATCTTGATAAAGGGCACTTAAATCCCATAACTCATTTTCAGGAAATTCCGAACGTTTTTTTAATTCCATCTAGTATTACTCCTTTGCAAAACTTTTGTCATGGACCAGTATATCAGAAAATAACACCTAAACCAAAAAGAAAGTGTCCATTTTCTCAGAAAATCCTTGATGAATCGTTCAACATTTCTTTCAAAATTAAAAACGCTAACATCCTAATTGTTAATGTGTTTTGTTAGTTTTGTAGACATTTTGTCTCAAGATAAACGTCATTTAAAAAATCAGAAAATTTATAAAATAATGGACAATTTGACATAAATTGGGTTACTTTTGATGTAAAAAGTGGTATGATAGAGTAGTACGATTGTAATAAAGGATTAAAATCCGAACAAAAAGGAGTGAAGAGTGTGACAATCAAAAAACTGGAGAACAATAGCACCCAGTCGATTATTACCGAGGAAGTCAAAGTATTAAAAGACTTGCTTGATGAGGCAACTCATCAAATGGTTGGTGATGAGGTGTTTGCCAAAATTCAAAACATTGTTGAATTGTCGGCAAGTGATGAATACGTCAAACTTGAAAAATTAGTAGCTCAATTAACCAATGATGAAATGGTTGTAGTGTCTCGCTATTTTTCAATTTTGCCACTTTTAATCAACATTTCAGAAGACGTTGATTTTGCTTATGAAATCAATTACCAAAATAATACTAATCAAGATTATCTTGGAAAACTTTCTCTAACCGTAGATATGGTTTCAGAAAGCGAAAACTCTAAAGAAATCCTTGAGAATGTCAATGTTGTGCCTGTATTAACAGCTCACCCTACACAAGTTCAACGTAAGACAGTCCTCGAATTGACAAACCACATTCATGACCTTTTACGTAAATACCGCGATGTCAGAGCGGGTGTTGTGAACCGTGACAAATGGTACACTGATTTGCGCCGTTATATTGAAATCATCATGCAAACGGACATTATTCGTGAGAAAAAACTGAAGGTAAAGAATGAAATTACCAACGTTATGGAGTATTACAATACATCCTTAATTCAAGCGATTACCAAGTTGACTTCAGAGTACAAACGCTTAGCAGCTGAAAAAGGCATCGACTTAGAAGATCCAAAACCTATCACGATGGGAATGTGGATTGGTGGTGACCGTGACGGCAATCCATACGTAACAGCTGAAACACTTCGTTTATCAGCAACGGTTCAAAGTGAAGTCATCATTAATTACTACATTGAAAAATTAACAGGTCTTTATCGCACATTCTCACTTTCAACAACCTTGACTAATATTAGCCCAGAAGTTGAAAAATTAGCAGAGTTATCAAGCGATAAATCTATCTACCGTGAAAATGAACCTTATCGTAAGGCATTTAACTATATTCAATCAAAATTAATTCAAACCTTAATCGAATTAAAAGCTAGTCCAGCTATTTCTCAACGTGTTTTGGAAAGTAGCAACAGCATTAGTTCAGATGTTTACACAAGCACTAACAACGCTAGTGTCATTACAAAATACTTGCAAACAAAATTCTCTAAAGTTTCATCAGAACTTCAAGAAGAAATTCCAAGCTATAAAACAGCCAAAGAATTTAAAGATGATTTGCTTATCATCAAGCAGTCATTGCTTGACAATGGTGATGATGCGCTCTTGATAGGTGATTTCAGCGAATTGCTTCAAGCAGTTGAAGTCTTTGGTTTCTATCTTGCAATGATTGATATGCGTCAAGATTCAAGTGTTAACGAAGCCTGTGTCGCAGAATTGTTGAAATCAGCAAATATCGTTGAGGATTACAGCGCACTTTCAGAAGAAGAAAAAGTGAAAGTTCTTCTCAAAGAATTGCAAGAAGACCCACGTACATTGTCATCAACAAATGCTGAAAAGTCAGAACAACTTCAAAAAGAATTAGCAATCTTCCAAACAGCTCGTTACCTCAAAGATAAATTAGGTGATGAAGTCATTAAACAACACATCATTTCACATACTGAAAGTGTTTCTGATATGTTTGAGTTGGCTATCATGCTTAAAGAAGTCGGACTTCTTGATAATCAAAAAGCACGTGTTCAAATTGTACCACTCTTTGAAACAATCGAGGACCTTGAAAATTCACGTGCTATCATGGAAGAATATCTTGATTATGATATTGTTCGTCGTTGGGTTTCAGCAAACAAAGGTTACCAAGAAATCATGCTTGGTTATTCAGACAGTAACAAAGACGGTGGTTACTTATCATCTGTTTGGACACTTTATAAAGCTCAAAATGAATTGACTCGTATTGGTTCAGAACGCGGTATTAAAGTGACATTCATTCACGGTCGTGGTGGTACTGTTGGTCGTGGTGGTGGTCCATCATATGAAGCTATCACATCACAGCCATTCGGTTCAATCAAAGATCGTATTCGTCTCACTGAGCAAGGTGAAATCATTGAAAATAAATACGGCAATAAAGACGTTGCTTATTACAACCTTGAAATGTTGGTTTCAGCAACTATCGATCGCATCGTGACACGTATGATTACAAATCCAGATGAAATTGATGATTTCCGTGCTACAATGGACGGTATTGTTACTTACTCAAATAGCGTTTATCGTGATTTAGTATTTGGTAATCCACATTTCTACGATTACTTCTTCGAAGCAACACCAATCAAGGAAGTGTCAAGTTTGAACATTGGTTCACGTCCAGCTGCTCGTAAAACAATCACAGAAATTTCGGGTCTCCGTGCAATTCCTTGGGTATTCTCATGGTCACAAAGCCGTATCATGTTCCCAGGTTGGTATGGTGTTGGTTCAGCATTCAAAAACTTTATTGACGCTGAAGAAGGAAACTTGGCAAAACTTCAACATATGTATGAAAAATGGCCATTCTTCCACTCACTTCTTTCAAACGTTGACATGGTCTTGTCTAAATCAAATATGAACATTGCTTTCCAATATGCTCAGTTGGCAGAAAGCGAAGAAGTACGCGATGTCTTTAACACTATCCTTGACGAATGGCAATTGACTAAAAATGTTATTTTAGCAATCGAAAAACACGAAGATTTGTTGGAAGAAAACCCTTCGCTTCAAGCAAGCTTAGATTACCGCTTGCCATACTTCAACGTTTTGAACTACATTCAAATTGAGTTGATTAAACGTTTACGTCATGAAGAATTGGATGAGGATTACGAAAAACTTATTCACACAACTATCAACGGTATTGCTACAGGATTGCGTAATTCTGGCTGATATCAAAACATTCTGAAAGTCTGAGATTAACTTCTCAGACTTTTACTTTTTTTTAGAATCGAAAGATGATATAATGGCATATGATAAACTCGAATGTATGTAGGGGAATCTATGAAAATCGATAAAAGGCATTTATTAAATTATTCTATCCTTGTGCCTTATTTAATTCTGTCTGTTATTGGGTTGATTGTTGTCTATTCAACAACGAGTGCGACACTTGTCCAATACGGTCTTAATCCATTTGCGTCAGTATTAAACCAAGGTTTTTTTTGGATAGTCAGTTTAATTGCCATTCTTTTTATTTATAAACTAAAATTAAACTTCTTAAAAAATTCACGAACGCTGACTATGACAATGATGGTCGAAATCATTTTGTTGCTCATTGCGCGTTTCTTCACTAAAACCGTTAATGGTGCTCATGGTTGGATTGTCATTGGACCACTTAGTTTCCAACCAGCCGAATATTTGAAAATTATCATTGTTTGGTTTTTGGCATTTACCTTTGCAAGGCGTCAAGAATTGATTGAAACCTATGATTACCAAGCACTTACCAAGCGGAAATGGCTTCCTAGAAAATGGGGCGATTTGAAAGATTGGCGTGTTTATTCGTTAGTCATGATATTGCTAGTTGCTGCCCAACCTGACCTTGGAAATGCGGCAATTATCGTTTTGACAGCTTTAATCATGTATTCTGTTAGTGGGGTTGGTTATCGTTGGTTTTCAGCCATTTTAGCTATCGTAACAGCTTTGTCAGCTGCTTTCTTAGGTTTGATTGCGGTTGTCGGGGTTAAAACCATGGAAAAAGTACCAGTATTTGGTTATGTTGCCAAACGTTTCAGTGCCTTTTTCAATCCATTTGATGATTTGACGGACTCAGGACACCAGTTAGCACATTCATATTATGCTATGAGTAATGGTGGCTGGTTTGGGCGTGGTTTGGGAAATTCGATTGAAAAAGCTGGTTACTTACCCGAAGCAACGACAGACTTTGTCTTTTCAATTGTCATTGAAGAACTTGGTTTAATTGGTGCGGGTCTTATTTTAGCATTGCTATTCTTTTTGATTTTACGTATTATGCACGTGGGGATTAAAGCTAAAAATCCTTTCAACTCTATGATTGCTCTTGGCATCGGCGGAATGATGCTCATGCAAACTTTTGTGAACATCGGAGGCATTTCAGGGCTTATTCCGTCAACTGGTGTTACCTTCCCATTCTTATCCCAAGGGGGGAATAGCTTGCTGGTTTTATCAGTTGCTATCGGCTTTGTGCTAAATATTGATGCTAATGAAAAAAGAGAAGAAATTATCCGCGAAGCAGAAGAAGAGTTAAAAAACAAAGAAATAACACAAGAATACAACGATAACGTTATCGACTTAGACAGTTTTTATTAGAAAACCTCCCCTTTGCGGGAGTTTTTTTGTAACCAATTATTCACACCGTTTTAAAAATATTGATGGTATTAGTTCCCTTTTGAAGAGTATTAGGGAAATTATTCAATAATTCGTCCCATGTCAGTTAGTCAAATTGAAAGATTAGAAGAAAGAGATATTCTGATAGCTCCAATTATACACATGAATCTCTATAAATTCCCAACCTTTTTACTGCTTCAGCTAAGACAGTAAGTATGAAAGTAACATAAGAGATTAGTAAGGTTACAGAAATGACTGGACAAGCTGTAGAAGTAGCTATTACATTTGATAAACCGTACGTTTATTAAAGAATTACAGAAATGGTACTTGATAACTTTTTCTGGAGTTATTTTGACTGGGTGTGCATTTTATCCAACTTGAAGATAAGGATTAGATGTACCCTTCGAATATCGGATAGAGCATCACAATTCAGCCATATCACACACTTACGAAATAAAGAAATCATAAATAAAATAGTAAAATACTTGCAATTCCCGCATAATTTGTTAAAATAGTAGGGTAAAGTTAGACTGTATTGCCTACTGTCTATCTATAAAATATATTTTATTGGAGGCTTTTACCCAAATGGCAAAAGAAAAATACGATCGTAGTAAACCACACGTTAACATTGGTACAATTGGACACGTTGACCATGGTAAAACTACTTTGACAGCTGCAATTACAACAGTTCTTGCTCGTCGTCTTCCAAGCGCAGTTAACCAACCAAAAGACTACGCTTCTATCGATGCTGCTCCTGAAGAACGCGAACGCGGTATCACAATCAACACTGCACACGTTGAATACGAAACTGCTAAACGTCACTATGCTCACATCGACGCTCCAGGACACGCGGACTACGTTAAAAACATGATCACTGGTGCTGCCCAAATGGATGGTGCTATCCTTGTAGTAGCTTCAACAGATGGTCCAATGCCACAAACTCGTGAACACATCCTTCTTTCACGTCAAGTTGGTGTTAAATACCTTATCGTCTTCATGAACAAAATTGACCTTGTTGATGACGAAGAATTGCTTGAATTGGTTGAAATGGAAATCCGTGACCTTCTTTCAGAATACGATTTCCCAGGTGATGATCTTCCAGTTATCCAAGGTTCAGCTCTTAAAGCTCTTGAAGGTGACACTCAGTACGAAGATATCATCATGGAATTGATGGACACTGTAGATGAGTACATTCCAGAACCAGAACGTGATACTGATAAACCATTGCTTCTTCCAGTCGAAGATGTATTCTCAATCACTGGACGTGGTACTGTAGCATCAGGACGTATCGACCGTGGTACTGTTAAAGTCAACGACGAAGTTGAAATCGTTGGTATCCGTGAAGACATCCAAAAAGCTGTTGTTACTGGTGTTGAAATGTTCCGTAAACAACTTGATGAAGGTCTTGCAGGGGATAACGTTGGTGTTCTTCTTCGTGGTATCCAACGTGATGAAATCGAACGTGGTCAAGTTCTTGCTAAACCAGGTTCAATTCACCCACACACTAAATTCAAAGGTGAAGTTTACATCCTTACTAAAGATGAAGGTGGACGTCATACTCCATTCTTCAACAACTACCGTCCACAATTCTACTTCCGTACAACTGACGTTACAGGTTCAATCGAACTTCCAGCAGGTACTGAAATGGTAATGCCTGGTGATAACGTAACTATCGACGTTGAATTGATTCACCCAATCGCCGTTGAACAAGGTACTACATTCTCAATCCGTGAAGGTGGACGTACTGTTGGTTCAGGTATCGTTTCAGAAATCGAAGCTTAATTTTAGTTAATTAATTAAGTTCCCAGATAACAATTATTAGTCAGATAGTAATTGTGGAAGAGTCCCGTAAGGGGCTCTTTTTGTGATTTCTTTGAGGTTTGTCGCTAAAAATCCCGTCGAACCTTTAAAACCTGCTAAAAATATGATAAAATAGGGGAGTAAATAAAAAAAGAAGAGGTATGTGAAATGTCACGTAAACCATTTATCGCTGGTAACTGGAAAATGAACAAAAATCCAGAAGAAGCTAAAGCATTCGTTGAAGCAGTAGCTTCTAAATTGCCTTCATCAGAACTTGTTGAAGCTGGTATTGCAGCTCCTGCACTTGACCTTTCAACAGTTCTTGCTGCAGCTAAAGGTTCAAACCTTAAAGTTGCTGCTGAAAACTGTTACTTTGAAAACGCTGGTGCTTTTACTGGTGAAAACAGTCCTCAAGTATTGTCTGAAATGGGAACTGACTACGTTGTAATCGGTCACTCAGAACGTCGTGAATACTTCCACGAAACTGACGAAGATATCAACAAAAAAGCTAAAGCAATCTTTGCTAACGGTATGCTTCCAATCATCTGTTGTGGTGAGACTCTTGAAACTTACGAAGCTGGTAAAGCTGCTGAATTCGTAGGTGGACAAGTTTCAGCTGCTCTTGCTGGATTGTCAGAAGAACAAGTTTCTTCACTTGTTATCGCGTACGAACCAATCTGGGCTATTGGTACTGGTAAATCAGCTAGTCAAGATGATGCACAAAAAATGTGTAAAGTTGTTCGTGACACAGTTGCAGCAGACTTCGGTCAAGTAGTAGCTGATAAAGTTCGCGTTCAATACGGTGGTTCAGTTAAACCTGAAAATGTTGCAGCTTATATGGCTTGCCCAGACGTTGATGGTGCCCTTGTTGGTGGTGCATCACTTCAACCAGAAAGCTTCCTTGCTCTTCTTGACTTTGTAAAATAATCAAGAAACATTGAAGTCATTTAAACCTACTTGCCTTAGGACAGGTAGGTTTTTTTGTGCTTTCTTTCTTGGTTATAGGTTTGAGTGATAAAAAATATAGTTTGTAAAGTAAAGAACAACAAATTTGGAAGTTTAGTTCCAAATAAAAAACCTTGAAACGTTTGGGTTCCAAGGTGTCATTTTTAATGACGTCTCAATATTTTTTTGAGATTATGAATTAATTTGTATTTGAGTGGATGAGGATAGTAACGGAAAGTTCCCATTTTTCGGGTAATGTAGCCATTGTAGTTTTGTTTAAAGCGTAGAACGCCGTCTGAACCGTCAAATTCTCCTGTAATGCCAAGAAGATTATAAGTTGTAATGCCACGTTTTATGGCTTCTAACATGACGTATTCTTGAAGCAGGGCAGGTGCGTAGAATTTACTGAACTCAGGGTAAGAACCTGAGAAGAGATAGACAGCTTCCTGTTTGGTATAAACAAATAGGCTTCCTGCAAGGACAATGTTTTGTGAACCGTACTTGCCAATGAATTCTTTAGCTTCTGCCATGCGTGTGTCAAATGTCGCAGATTGACTGGATAATTCGCGAAGCTGATTTTGTTTCTTTTCAGAAACATTGTTATTTTCAATGGCAGTTCGGAGTTTTTCGATTCGTTGGTCAAGTTTGGCTTTATCAGTTTCAAGGTGTGCTAAATAATCTTGAAAATTCAAACTTGCAACCATGAATTCACAAGAATCTCCAAAGCTATCATAGAAATCTTGGTAATAATCAAGAGATTTATCATCGTAATCTCTGCGATCTGATGTAGCAGAAGTGATTTCCTTGAAAAGCGGCAATTCATCACGGTTAAGTTTTCGTAAGGTGATGCCGAAGGTCTTAGCTTTTTTGACCAATGGACGCCCTTTTTTGCTAAATGATTTTAGTAACGTTTTTTCATCTAAGTCAGTCAAATCTTTGACATAATGCCAGTCAGGCTCACCACCTGGGTAACCAGTCAAAAGCCCATCGTGTTGATAACCGAGTGATAGAAAATCGTCTAATAGTGCCGTGTTTTCTTGGTCGGTTGGCTGACCAGTAGTGTCAAAATGCTGATAGGTGTCATAAGGTTTGACCAGTAATTCAAGAGCTCCATTTTCTTTAGCATAGCTTTGAAGTTCTTGGTAGAATTGTTTCAGATAGTGTTTATCGCGTGAAACAGGACCAGAGTTGATTTCCATGTGGAGCCCACCTGTCATTGGCAAGCTAAAGAGAACGGCAGCAACTTGTAGTGTCTCTTCAGCTTTTAGTCCAAGATAGTCTACTTGGTACCCACGTTTTTTTAATAAATCCGCCATCTCTACAGATTGCATAAACGATTTGTAAGAGACGGTGTTACAAAAAGTCTCAAAAACTTTTTTTTCGATAATCTCAAGAGAGGTCATTAATGGCTATTTCTCCTTTGTTTGCGAATATTGTAAGCCAAGTTTGAAAGTTTGTAAAGGAATGGATTGACTGGGATGTTAAATTCTCCAATAAATTCTTCAATAGTTGGGTTGAAGTTTGATTTAAATTTAGTTAAACCGTCATCAAGTGTTCCTTCAACACCACCCATATTTGCCCAAATAATATCGTCAGCGTAAGCATCTTCAAATACTTTTGGATAAAGGGAATATTGTGGGTAGAATTTCTTGAATTCATCATTCATACCAGCATAAAGCATTTCCATGACATTACCAAATGATACAGATAAAATACCTGCAATGATGAGTTCATCTGGATATTTTTCAACAAATTCTTCAAACTCAGTAATGTATTTTGTAACAGAATTTTTTTGTTGTGTTAACTTAGTCAAACGTTTTTTCTGATGTTCAGCAGTTTCAGACAAATCTTTTTCGATTTGAGCGAGTTGTTCTTTGTATTCAGCTAGACGTTTTGGCAAGTTAACTTTGGCAAGGTGTAGATAAGCATCATCACCATATGTTTCCATCATTTTATGGAAATAATCTTCATTACGAAGGGCAACGCCTTTACGATTTTCAGTAAGAGCGACGACATCAGCGAAAGCTTTAACGTCATCGATTGTACCACGGCTAGTGATGACACCACGGTGAATAGCATCTTTCATCAAACGTTTTGTGTGTTTAGGGAAAGTTGCTGTCATGTCTTCTTGGGTATAGACATTTGCTTGGAAACGAGGTTGGATACTTTCAGCAATTGTTGTTGTGCGTCCAGTCCATTGGCAACCCGCTGCTTTCAAGTTGTCAATAGCAGTAAGTGTGTCTTTGTTTTCATCAACTTCTTCACCGATTTTGTATTGTTTAAGCAGTAAAGCAGGGTCCATTTTGATGAAGAGGGAGCGTTTTGTTTTACCATACTTCTTAAGTGAGCTGATGACAAAGGCAACGAGTTCTTTGTCACTGTAATCCATGATTGGTCCACGAGGGATATAAAGCATGGTAAAGCCAAGTGGCAAAGCTTTGATAAGGATAGAAGCAGAAGCAACTAAGGCATCATCTTTGTAGAAACCAATGCGTTCGTTTTCCCAATTATCTTTAATTTTTGCCCAATTTGATGATTGTAAAAGGTTTGTTTGGTTACTTGATTTTGCAAAATTATCGTGTTCTTCCGCAGAAATACCGATTTTATAGCTATACATTATTTTAAGACCCACTCTCTAAGGGCGTATGCAACGCCACTTTCTTCATTTGATTTTGTAATATATTTAGCGATTTCTTTGAGTTCTGGTGTACCATTTTCCATGACAACAGGGTTACCAACGGCTTCAAGCATGGCACGGTCGTTTTCAGCATCGCCAATAGCCATGGTTTGGTCTTTGCTAAGTCCCATTTTTTCGGCAAGGTGTGTAATGGCATTGCCTTTGCTAGCAGTTTTGTTCATGAATTCTAGGTAGAATGGGGTTGATTTGACAATGGTGTATTTGTCATAAAATTCTTGTGGAATTTTAGCGATTGCAGCATCAAGAATTTCAGGTTCATCGATAAACATCATTTTAATAATTTCTTTATCGCCCATTTCTTCTGGAGTACGGTAAAAAATTGGCATGTTAACCAAGGTTGATTCGTGAACAGTGTATTTACCAATGTTGCGGTTTGCAGTGAAGATACCTTCTTTGGTAATAGCGTGCATATGAACATCTAACTTACGGCTAAGGAATTCAATATCAAGATAATCATCGTAAGTCATGGTTTCAGTGATAATGTTCTCACCAGTAGCGGTATCTTGGACTAAACCACCATTGAAAGTGATGACATAATCGCCTGATTCTTTCAGGTTTAATTCATCGAGAAGTGTTTGAACGCCTGGAATTGGACGTCCAGTAGCAATGATGACTTTAACACCTTGTTTTTTAGCATCTTGAACGGCTTCAAAAACTTCAGGTGTGACTTTGCGGTCATTGGTCAAAAGTGTGCCGTCGATATCGACAGCGACTAATTTAATAGACATAAGGTTATTTTACCCCTCCTAAAGAATCTCTACCTATCTATCTTACTAAAAAGTGGCTTATTTGTCATGGGGAACACAAGGAAATCTGAAGTGGAACGTTTTCAATGCTAAATAAGTCATGATACGCTCTTAAACTTAATTATGATAAACAAAATGTTCGTTTGAAATATAGCTCATAAAGGCTTTCTTATCAATGGCAAATAGGTCGTTATCAACTAGCATTTCTTTTGGAAAATAGAATCGTTGGTCGCCATAAATAGTACCAGTTAAGGCTTTGACGATTGGTGAAATTGTTGATAATTCTACAACAGAACCGTCTTTTTGAATCATGTTAATCTCGGTTCTGGGTTCTTCTTTTTCAGGACGGTAAATGTCATAAGGCAAGTCAAAATTGACATGGATACCTGTGTAATAAGCAGGATCAAAACCAACAGATTGGACAAGGTCAACAAGGTGACTGAGTTCTTTGCGTGACGATTCTTCGAAAGTCACCGATTTAAAGACTTTACGATTAACAAAACGGCTTGCCAAATCAGCCAAAATCTCATCTTCAGCAGTCATCCAAGTTTGAAAATAGGTATTCATCACCCCATCATCTAAAGCAAGATAATCAGCTAAGTTAGCATGATTTTCTAAAAATGGAATCAGATTTGGTGATGTTCTTTCAAAGAAATCGGTATCAGTCTGGTAAAGGTATTTTGCACGCTTTAAAAGATTTTGTAACAATACTTCCATTCCGCGACTAGCAGGGTGAAAATACACTTGCATATACATTTGGAAACGACTGACAATATAGTCCTCAACGGCGTGCATGCCATTGTATTCAAAAACAATACCGTCTTCCGTTGGGCGAATCACACGTAAAATGCGATTCAAGTCAAATTGACCATAATTAGCGCCACTATAGTAAGAATCGCGCAAAAGGTAGTCCATGCGGTCACAGTCAATTTGGCTAGAAATGAGTTGGACAACTTGTTTATTATGATAAGTGTGGTTGATAACACTAGCGACTTTTTCTGGAAAATCAGGAGAGACGCGACGCAAGATAGTATTGACTTCAGTATCTGGACTGGTGATAATCTTTTGTGTAACGGCTTCGTGGTCGGTATCAAAGAGTTTTTCGAAAGTGTGTGAATACGCACCATGCCCGACATCATGTAAAAGCCCAGCCACCATCGTTAAGAGATTGTCATCAGAATTCCAAATATCAGGAAATTTGTCATCAAAAATTTCAGTCACACGTCTTGCAATCTCGTAAACACCCAAACAGTGTGAGAAGCGGCTGTGTTCTGCACCATGAAAGGTAAAAACAGTTGTTGAAACTTGTTTGACCCGTCGTAGGCGCTGAAACTCTTTACTATTGATAAGGTCGTAAATAATCTGATGATTGACAGTTATATAGTTGTGAACAGGGTCACGAAATACTTTTTCATTCATACTTTCATTATAACAAAAAACTGTGTAAAGCTGATTTTGGAAGGTCTGGGATATTTACGAATACTTGGATTTGATTTATAATGTTGACTATGACGAATGAACTTATTCTTCGTGTGATTTAACTTTTTTGATTTTTCTCATCTTCTGGACAATGGGAAATATTTTGGTAAATGTTAAAAAGCATGGCTTTAATTTAGAGGAAGAATTATGGATTGGGCTATGGGTTGGTTACGTGACAGAGTTATTAGATACGCCATGGAGTGGATGCTTTGCAACGAGTACAGCATTTTTTAAAACGACAAAACTGGTTGAAGATAATAAAAAATCTCTGCAACGTTATCGACAGCGCATATTATTTCTATTTTGATTGAGGCGCTTTGCTTTATTACCGTTGTTGAGGTTGACTTGACCACTTTTGCTATGGGAATGGCACCCTTTTAGGAGCAGTTGTAGGAACACAAAGAACTAAAAGGTTGGAGCACACGCTAAGTCCAACGTGTCTTGGGAATTTTGTTAATTTGTTGCCATATTCATTATGGTTTACCGACTGATTGCCAATCCTTGGGGGAGTATTTCTGAAAGTGCTCATGGTTTACATGGGATTTGAATTCTTGTCGAAGTGATGTTTAATTTGACGGTTAGCATTTTGAGGACAACGGGCTAGGAAATTATGCGCCAGAGTTAATCTTTTTCTCAATGTTGGGTATTAATCCGTTAAAATTTTAATTATCTTTATTGCTCTTTTCACAGGAACAAGTTTACTTCGCTCATCTGCTATTAAATGTTAGACTTATAGTGGCTTTAACACGTCAGAATTGTTATAATTTTAGGGAAAGGAAAGACATTTTAACATTACATGAAACTTCACATTAAGAATAAAATTGATTTGGATGGACAGGTTGAGCTGGTTGAACAATCTTATCCTGTCAAATTAACGGAAAAAAATGGGCATATTTACCTTGCTTATACCAATGAGGAAGAAGAAACCGTGATGCTCAAATGCAACGAGCAAGAGTTGGTCATGACACGTTATTCAACGCCGAAATCAATTATGCGTTTTCACCGTGACAATCCTGCTCTGGTTGCTATTCCGACGCCAGTAGGCTTACAGCATTTACAAACGCAAACAAGTATTTATGAGTTGGATGTTGAACAACAACATCTTAAAATTCATTATCAACTCAAACAAGTTGATGGAGAGAGTGTTTTTGCAAATTATCAGCTAGAAATTCATTGGGTATAAGCATAATATAAATACGATATTATCGGTGTTCGAGTGGGGATGTGTTCAGTTGACAAAAAAGATAAAAGTTGATATGATTACTTTGTATTCAAGGGAGTAGCAGGCGATTTTTGTCTTTATTTTTGCATCCTCTGTCGGTACCTTGCTTTGCTGGATTCAATTCTAATCTGTAGCTATGGTGCCTAGGATGAACACAAAACTAAATGATAAACCTTCAGTACGCAATTTGCGACTGAAAAATCGCGTTTATGTCGTCATTACGAAATCGTTGATTTCCGGCATAATCTTAAACAGCGAGACTTGTTTTTTTAAAAAAACAGGTCTCTTTTTCTATTTTTGAGACCAGAGGAGGAAGCTATTTTGTTTAAAGAACAAAGTAAAGCCTTGTTTTACACACAAGGAAAAGATGAAACGTTAGATGAGTTACAATCATCACGTGAAGGTTTATCTACTGCGGAAGCACAAAAGCGCTTGGATGAATATGGTCATAATGAACTTGAAGAAAGTCAAAAACGAAGTCTACTAGCAAAATTTCTTGACCAATTCAAGGATTTAATGATTATTATTTTGCTAGTTGCAGCAGCGCTTTCGGTAGTTACAGAGGGAAGCGAAGGGCTAACAGATGCGCTTATTATTTTGGCAGTTGTTATTCTTAACGCAGCGTTTGGTGTTTACCAAGAGGGGCAGGCAGAGGCTGCAATTGAAGCGCTGAAAGATATGTCGAGTCAGATTGCACGTGTGCGTCGTAATGGTCATATTGTTGAAATTGATTCAAGAGAATTGGTTCCTGGTGACATTGTTATGCTTGAAGCTGGTGATGTCGTACCTGCTGATATGCGCTTGTTGGAAGCTGCGTCATTAAAAATTGAAGAAGCAGCATTGACTGGTGAATCTGTTCCTGTTGAAAAAGATTTATCGGTAGAAGTTGCAGCTGATGCTGGTATCGGTGACCGTGTTAACATGGCTTACCAAAACTCAAATGTCACTTATGGACGTGGTTCTGGTGTTGTTGTTAATACTGGAATGTATACAGAAGTTGGTAAAATTGCTGATATGTTAGCTAATGCTGATGAAACAGATACTCCACTTAAACAAAACCTTAACCAATTATCTAAAGTTTTGACTTATTTGGTTGTAGCTATTGCCATTGTTACTTTTATTGTAGGGGTCTTTGTTCGTGGAGAATCTCCAATTGAAGGCTTAATGACATCTGTTGCATTAGCTGTAGCTGCTATACCTGAAGGTTTACCTGCTATTGTTACGATTGTATTATCAATGGGAACAACAACATTAGCAAAACGCAACTCAATCGTACGTAAACTTCCTGCCGTTGAAACACTTGGTTCAACTGAAATTATTGCCTCTGATAAAACTGGAACGTTGACCATGAACCAGATGACTGTTGAAAAAGTCTATACAAACGGTGAGCTACAAAGTGCTGCTAGTGACATTGCCTCTGATAATAATACTCTTCGTATTATGAATTTTGCTAATGACACGAAGATTGATCCAAATGGAAAACTCATTGGCGATCCTACAGAAACAGCTCTTGTTCAATTTGGACTGGATCACAGTTTTGATATACGTGAAGCTCTTGTTGAAGAGCCACGTGTTGCAGAATTACCATTTGATTCTGAACGTAAGCTGATGTCAACCATTCATAAGGAAGCAGATGGCAAATATTTTGTTGCGGTAAAAGGTGCTCCAGACCAATTGCTTAAGCGTGTTACTCGTATCGAAGAAAATGGTCAAGTACGTGATATTACCGCTGAAGAAAAAGAAGGCATTCTTGCTGTTAATAAAGATTTGGCCCGAAAAGCGCTACGTGTCTTGATGATGGCTTACAAATATGTCTCTGAGGTCCCAGCCCTTGAATCAGATATTATTGAGTCTGATTTGATTTTCTCTGGATTGGTCGGAATGATTGACCCTGAACGTCCAGAAGCTGCAAAAGCTGTTGCTGTTGCTAAAGAAGCTGGTATTCGTCCAATCATGATTACTGGAGACCACCAAGATACAGCGGAAGCTATTGCCAAACGCCTTGGTATCATTGAAGATGATGGTCAAGACCACGTCTTTACTGGTGCTGAACTTAATGAACTTTCTGATGAAGAATTCCAAAAAGTTTTCAAACAATACTCCGTTTATGCACGTGTGTCTCCAGAACATAAGGTGCGTATCGTAAAAGCTTGGCAAAATGAAGGTAAGGTTGTTGCCATGACTGGTGATGGTGTCAATGATGCGCCTTCACTCAAGACAGCTGACATTGGTATTGGTATGGGGATTACAGGTACAGAAGTATCTAAAGGCGCTTCTGATATGGTTCTTGCTGATGATAACTTTGCTACAATTATCGTTGCAGTTGAAGAAGGACGTAAAGTTTTCTCAAACATTCAAAAATCTATTCAATACCTTCTCTCAGCTAACATGGCAGAAGTCTTTACGATTTTCTTTGCAACATTATTTGGTTGGGATGTGCTTCAACCTGTTCATCTTCTTTGGATTAACTTGGTAACCGATACACTACCAGCTATTGCGCTTGGTGTTGAACCTGCCGAACCTGGTGTTATGAGCCACAAACCTCGTGGTCGTAAGTCTAATTTCTTTGACGGTGGTGTCATGGGAGCGATTATTTACCAAGGAATTTTCCAAACTGTTCTTGTTCTTGGTGTCTATGGTTGGGCGTTGATGTTCCCAGAACATGCTACTAATCGTATGGTACACGAAGATGCTTTGACAATGGCATTTGCGACACTTGGTTTGATTCAATTGGTTCATGCTTTCAATGTTAAATCTGTTTATCAATCTATCTTTACTGTTGGAGCTTTTAAAAACAGAACCTTTAACTGGGCTATCCCAATCGCCTTTCTTCTCTTGATGATAACGATCGTAGTACCTGGATTTAATGATTTGTTCCATGTTTCGCATCTAAGCGCTACACAATGGCTTGCTGTTATTATCGGAAGCTCACTTATGGTTGTTCTAACTGAAATCGTTAAAGCTATTCAACGTGTCCTTGGACAAGATGAAAAAGCAATTTAAAAATATAAAAAATGAATCAGATTGATTCAGCAAAAAAGCAAATCTCATGTGTGAGATTTGCTTTTTATTATAATTCAAAAATAGTCATGGATTTTCGGAATTCTTGTGCCAAATTTTGACGTTTGTAATCAGTAAAGTCATCAATTTTTTTGACAATGTTGTAGCGTTTGCTAAGATTCCAGGTCTGATTTGGGTTGAGTTCAGGGTGTTGATTGACATAATCAATAGTCAAATCCCACTCACGGATATAACCAAGCGGTTTAGCATGGTAAGTAATATTGTCAATTTGCTGCGAAGCGATACTATGATGAGTATGCCCAAAAATCACGTCGTTAACCTGATGTTTTTTGAAAATATCATGAAAAACTTGACTACCTAAAAAAGCATTAAATGGTTTAAAACGCTCGTGTTGCAAGGTAAATTGGTGATGTGGCACAAAATGCAGACTGACAATCACGTCATTGGTAATTGTTGATAAGGCTTTATCGAGTTTTTGTGTTGTTTGGCGCGTGAGTTCTTTGTCAGAAAAGTTGCGATTTAAACGTCGGTCAAACCAGAAAGTATTTTTAAATTTGATTGTTTCAGCTTCAGATTTTTCTGGGAAAAAGGAATAATCATACCAACCATGAAAAGCCAAGAGTGTCTTTTTCCCCAACGGAATAATTTGAAAATCCAAATCATCAATCACCTTGTCATCTAAATCAAGCATATCGTGATTGCCGAGATTATAAGTAACGTCAAAATGCTTGCTCATTGTTTCTAAAAATGAGTAAGAGATGTCATAAAAATGGTTAGAAATATCTCCAGCGAAATGCAGATGAGAAATTTTTTCTGCGCTTAATGTGTCAATGAGTGTCTGGATTTCAAAATCATCAAAATGATTTAAATCAATATGTAAATCACTCATAATAGCTAGTTTTGTCATGGCATTATTGTAACAAAAAATCTTCTAAAAAGCCTTTGATGTGTATTTTTATCTCTTCTAAAAATATGATAGAATACTTTCAGGAGGCTTTCATGATAAAGGCAATAATATTTGATATGGATGGTGTCTTATTTGACACTGAGAATTTTTATTTTAAACGACGTGAGACATTTTTAGGCAGTAAAGGCATTTCGGTCAAACACTTGCCGCCAAAATATTTCATTGGCGGGCGCATGGATCAATTTTGGGAAAATATCTTAGGTGATAAGATTGCAAATTATGATACTAAAGCACTAGAAGCCGAATACACAGCTTATAAAAATACTCATCGACCAGCTTACGATGAGCTAGTTTTTGCTGATGCTCGTAGGGTTTTGGCAACATTAACAGCCAAGGGAATCATCCTAGCATTGGCTTCTAATAGTGCGCGTGAAGATATCGAAGATGCCTTGGAAAAATCAGGCTTAAAGCAGTACTTTACTCATATTCTATCGGGAAGCGAATTTGCAGAAGGTAAACCTAATCCTGCTATTTATAATGCCGCTTGTGAGAAATTAGGCTTTGCTAAAAAAGATATTGTGATTATTGAAGATAGCCCAAAAGGGATTCAAGCAGGTGTGGCAGCTGGCGTGCGTGTTCTAGCCATTCGTGATAAAGTCTTTGGTGCTGACCAATCAAAAGCAGATGTTTTGATTGATAATTTGACAGAAGTGCTGCAGTTTGTCGAAAATGAAAAACATAACAGCTCTATCTAACCTCATCTTTTGTTACCGTTTTGTAATTGTCCTGCCTTATTTGAATTATATTTTTAGCTTAAAATAGAAACTACTGAGTGTTAATTTTCTATAGAAATATTTTTGGTGGTGAGAAAGCCACTTATCATGTGGTTTTGATGCAAATGAAGTATGGCGTATAATGGTAATTTTGCGGGCTTTATGGTAGAATAAGAAAACAGTAGTAATATAGGATAAGTTCTAAAGGTAGCGTAAAAATTCAATGTTTACTTTGCTTTCTTAACGGACTTAGTATCTTAATTAATTGAACTCGTCCTAAAAGCGTCGCGAAAAAGATAATTTTTCCTGTGTCCTAGGACACAGTGTCAAATTCCTATTTTCATCTCGCTTTCTTAACGGACTTAGTATCTTAGTAAAAGGAGTTATTTCATGGAAGTAGCTGAAATTCGTCAAAAAATAGTAGAAAATCAAGAGAAGTTGACTAGCTTCAGGAGGTCTCTTTGACTTAGATCGTTTAGAAGAGGACATTGCGCTTCTTGAAAATAAAATGACTGAGCCAGATTTTTGGAATGATAACATTGCAGCTCAGAAAACGTCTCAAGAGTTAAATGGTTTGAAACAAACCTATGAAACCTTTAATGAAATGCAAGAGTTGTCTGACGAAACTGAACTTTATTTGGAAATGTTGGACGAAGATGATTCTGTTCAAGCTGAATTAGAGGAAAGTCTTGAAAAGCTTGATAAAATCATGACAAGTTATGAAATGACCTTGCTTTTATCAGAGCCTTATGACCGCAATAACGCTATTTTGGAAATTCATCCAGGGTCAGGTGGTACCGAAGCTCAAGACTGGGCTGATATGCTTTTTCGTATGTACACACGCTACGGCAACGCCAAAGGTTTTAAAGTTGAAACCCTTGATTATCAAGCAGGGGACGAAGCTGGTATCAAATCTGTTACTCTTTCATTTGAAGGTCCAAATGCTTATGGGCTTTTGAAATCTGAAATGGGAGTTCATCGTCTAGTGCGTATCTCACCGTTTGATTCAGCCAAACGTCGTCATACATCGTTTTCTTCTGTCGAAGTTATGCCAGAATTAGATGATACAATTGAAGTTGACATTCGTGATGATGATATTAAAATGGATACTTTCCGTTCAGGTGGTGCTGGGGGACAAAACGTCAATAAGGTATCAACTGGTGTTCGTTTGACCCACATTCCAACAGGAATTGTTGTAGCATCAACGGTTGATCGTACTCAGTACGGAAACCGTGACCGTGCGATGAAAATGTTACAAGCCAAACTCTATCAATTAGAGCAAGAGAAAAAAGCGCAAGAAGTGGATGCCCTTAAAGGTGATAAAAAAGAAATCACATGGGGAAGTCAAATTCGATCTTACGTCTTTACGCCCTATACAATGGTTAAAGACCATCGTACAGGCTATGAAATTGCTCAAGTTGATAAAGTTATGGATGGTGACATTGATGGCTTCATCGACGCTTATCTAAAATGGCGTATTGATTAATTCGAAAGTAAAATTTTAGGATAACAAAATCGTAAAGGAAAATACAAATGGCATTAATTGAAATGAATGGTGTAACCAAGAAGTATCACCGCTCAACGACTGCTTTGAGAGATATTAACGTATCTGTCAATTCAGGTGAATTTGTTTATATTGTTGGTCCTTCTGGTGCCGGTAAATCTAGCTTTATTAAACTATTGTACCGTGAGGAAAAAGTATCTGCTGGAACTCTTAAAGTTGGGGAATTTAACCTAACAAAATTGAAAAAACGTGATGTTCCAATCTTGCGTCGTAGCATTGGAGTTGTTTTCCAAGACTATAAACTTCTTCCTAAAAAAACTGTTTTTGAAAATGTTGCCTATGCAATGCAAGTTATCGGTGAAAAACCACGTGAAATTAAAAAACGTGTGCCAGAAGTTCTTGATTTGGTTGGGCTTAAGCATAAAATGCGTTCATTCCCAGAGCAATTATCTGGTGGTGAACAACAACGTGTTGCAATTGCACGTGCGATTGTTAATAATCCTAAAGTTTTGATTGCTGACGAACCAACAGGTAACCTTGACCCAGAAATTTCATGGGAAATCATGCAATTATTAGAACGCATCAATCTTCAAGGAACAACTGTTTTGATGGCAACACACAACAAACAAATTGTCGATAATCTTCGTCATCGGGTTATCGCTATTGAAGACGGTCGCATTGTACGTGACGAAGAGGAAGGAGAATACGGATATAATGATTAGAAATTTTTTCCGCCATTTATGGGAATCCATTAAAAGTTTGAAACGTAATGTTTGGATGACCGTCGCTTCAGTCAGTTCTGTTACCATTACATTGACACTTGTTGGTGTGTTTGCCGCTGTTCTATTGAACGTTGAGCGTATCGCAACAGGTATTGAAAATAACATTCAAATTAATGTTTATTTGGATGTTGACTCAACAGATAGCTCTGAAACAACAACTAACGAAGTTGGTGAAACAGTCACTAATGATTCGTATCACCAAGTTTATGACCAAATTTCAAAAGTTTCAGGTGTTGAATCAGTTACTTATTCAAGTAAAGATGAACAACTTGAAAAATTACAAGAAGCCTACGGAGATGATTGGACACTTTTTGATGGTGACTCAAATCCATTGCAAGACGTTTACATTGTTGAGGCAGACTCACCATCAGATGTGAAGAAAGTGGCTAATAAAATTACTAAAATTGAAGGTGTTGAGTCAGTGGATTATGGTGGCTCAAATTCAGACCAACTCTTCAGCATTGCTAAATTTATTCGTACATGGGGATTTGCAGGAACAGTGCTTTTGATTTTTGTAGCGATTTTCTTAATTTCCAATACGATTCGCATGACAATCATGTCTCGTCAACGTGACATTGAAATCATGCGTTTGGTAGGTGCTAAAAATTCTTATATCCGTGGACCATTCTTCTTTGAAGGTGCTTGGGTAGGGCTTCTTGGAGCGATTGTTCCATCAATTATCATTTACTTTGCGTACAAGACTGTTTACTCATCGGTTAACCCACAATTTGAAGTCCAAGGCTTGTCATTATATCCAGTCGACACATTTCTGCCACTTGTCATTGGAGGTATGTTCTTAGTCGGAATTATTATCGGAGCACTTGGTTCAGTTATCTCAATGAGACGTTATCTTAAAATTTAATCTAAAAAATGACCTTCTGATATTTCAGAAAGTCATTTTTTTAATCAATAAAATCAGTAATGCCTAAAGTAATTTGGCTTTCTTGTTCTGTTTGGGAAATGGTTGCTTTACCGTCTTTGGTTTGTTTGCCGTAATCGCCAAAACCACTATGATTACCACCGACGATAGTCAAGTATTCGGTATCGTCAGGGAGGCGCTTTTTAGCTTTTTCGTAATTGTCCCATTGCAGTACCTTATCATTGCTAGCAGTGATTGATAGAACTTTTAAATTACTATCAGATAAGTTAGTTTTTTCAGATGGGTAGCTCGCAAGTAGAATAAGCCCAGAAATGGCTTGAGACTCAGAATCAGCGGCATTTAAGCAGGCAACAACGCCACCTAGTGAATGTCCAGCTAGGTAAACATTGGAGAGATTGTTTTTCGCAATCACTTTTAAGGCTTTGTTGCTTGATAAAACTGGCAGATTCAAAGGTGTTTTTAAGAGATAAACGTCAAAACCTTCTTGCGCTAAGTTTTTTGCCAAACTTGCGTAGGCTGTTTCCTCGACGAGAGCACCTTGGTAAAAAACAATACTAGCTTTAGCGGTGCCAGAACTTTGAAAAAACAGATAATCTTTTGTGCTTTCGGCAGTTTTAGCAGCTGTCTGTGCTTCTGAACTTGCTTGGTAAGTTTTTTGATGAAGTACCACTCCACTAATGGTAATTAGAATAGCAATAATCAGAAGGAAACTTAAAGTAAATTTCTTGATTTTTTTCATGGCTAATTGAAATATGGGTTAAAATTCTTCTCGTGGGCAATAGTCGTTTCACGAGCGTGACCAGGGTAAACCATGAAATGATTTGGCAAGCTGAAAAGTTCAGCTTTTATACTATTTAGTAATTGTTCAGAATTTCCCGTTGGTAAATCTGTGCGTCCGATTGTTTCACGAAAAAGAGCATCGCCAGTTAAAACCAATTCATCATCTGGAAATACTAAGGAAACACTACCGCAAGAATGTCCAGGTGTTTGACGAACATGAAAACGAAAACCAGCGATTTGATAATCATCATCATACTGATAATGATGTTCGGCAGGCGCTAAGACAACATCTGGCAAATCCGCATGGCGCTCCAAACCTGAAAAATTATCTTTCGGCGAATAAAGCCAAGACGCTTCTTTATCAGAAATGTAAACAGGTGGGTGTCCAAAAGCGTCACGAATGACATCAAGTCCCATAATATGGTCATAATGAGCATGTGTGATTAAAATTGCCACAACTGGTTTATCAAATGAGGCAATCTTTTCTTGAATATGGTCAACATCACTACCTGGGTCAACAACAATAATGCCTTGGTCATTGACCAATAAATAAGTATTTTCACGTGCAACGTGATTTAATAATCTAAAAATCTTCATAAAAAAAGTGTATCAAAAATTTGGCTAAAAGTCATATTTGTGAGATTTGGAGATATGTGAGATTAAAAATAATGTTGAGATTAGATGAATGTACCTAGTAAAAATGGTATAATCTATGTGTTATGATGCAAGTGAATTCTCAAAAATATGCTATTGTGGATTTGGAGGCAACGGGTGCTCATGCAATGGCAGAAATTATTCAAGTTGGGATTGTGATTATTGAAAATGATGAAATCGTCAAGACCTATCAAACGGATGTCAATCCCCACGAGGCTTTATCTGAACATATTATTAATTTGACTGGTATTACAGATGAGCAATTGGCAAAAGCGCCAGATTTTTCACAAGTTGCGCAGGAGATTTTTAGCCTAATTGAGGATTGTGTTTTTGTGGCTCACAATGTCAAATTTGATGCCAATCTGTTAGCAGAACAATTATTCATGGAAGGCTATGAATTACGAACACCTCGCGTTGATACGGTTGAATTGGCGCAGGTTTTTTATCCAACTTTTGAGAAATACAGTTTGGGAAATTTAGCTGATGCTTTAGCTTTAGATTTGGCAGATGCTCACACGGCAATTTCAGATGCCTATGCGACTGCGCAGCTATTTTTAAAATTGAAAGCAAAAATGAAAAGCCTGCCCAAGGAAGTCTTGGAAAGCCTTTTGCCTTTAGCTGATAACCTTTTGTTTGAAACAGGGATGTTAATTGAGGAAAGCTTCAAACAGGCTAAGGTTTTATCGCCAAAAGATTTTCAAGAAGTTGGTGGCTTAGTGCTACGACAACCAAAAACGATTGGTGAAACGCGTCAATTATCAGAAGCATTTGATGTCAATTTGGCGCTTCTGGGCTTGGATGCGCGTGAAAAGCAAAGTCAGTTTGCACAGTTGGTTAAAGATGATTTTCAATCGTCACAGGTCTCATTTTTAGAAGCGCAAGCAGGACTTGGAAAAACCTATGGTTATCTTTTACCTTTGCTCCAGTTGGCTCAAGATGAGCAGGTCATTGTTTCCGTACCAACTAAGGTTCTTCAAGACCAAATCATGGCAAATGAAGTCAGAAAGATTCAAGACGTTTTTCACATACCGTGTCAATCAATTAAAGGTCCTGGTAACTATATTAAATTAGATGCCTTCGCGGATAGTTTGCGACGTGAAGGGGATAATCGTTTGGTAAATCGTTATAAAATGCAGCTTTTGGTTTGGCTGACTGAAACGGAAACTGGCGATTTAGATGAAATCAAACAAAAACAGCGATTTGAAGCTTATTTTGACCAGATTAAACATGATGGAAATTTAAGCGAAAAATCCCTTTATAAGGATGTTGATTTTTGGAATCGTACTTATGAAAATGCGAAACATAGCAAACTATTGATTATTAATCATGCTTATTTTTTAGAACGTGTGCAAGATGATAAGGCGTTTGCGGCTAAGAAAGTGCTTGTTTTTGATGAAGCCCAAAAATTGATTTTAAATTTGGAGCAATTTTCACGTCGTCGTGTTAACGTAACGCAATTGGTGCAAAAACTTGAAAAGCACTTAGATGCAGCTTTACCGACATTGGAAAAACGATTGATAGAAAGTCTTTCTTTCCAATTGAGCCATTTGGCAACACGTTTTTACCAAAATCAAGAGGTCTATGTGACAACAGAGGACGCTCGTCGTTTAGAACAAGCAACCAATGAATTGCTGGCTTTCAATCCTGATTGGCGATATATTTGTTTGGAGGATTTGTTAGCCTTATTTGCGCAGCCTTTTACTGATTTTTGGTTTGAGACAATTGTTGAAAATGAAAAACGTCAAACTTACCTAAATGCTAGTAGTGAAGAATTGTTGAATTTTCAAGAATTTCTACCCGAAACACGCAAGACTTATATGATTTCGGCAACCTTGCATATCAGTCCGCAGGTTAGTTTAGCTGATTTGCTAGGCTTTGAACACTATCATTTCATGAGCATTGCGCATGATAAGCAGAATGCCCAACATATTTGGATTGATGAGGAAATGCCAAATGTCGCTGATATTTCTGAGGAAGAATATGCTTCAGCCATTGCAGAGCGTATTTATCAGTTAAAACAATTGGATGAGCCGATTTTGGTGTTATTTAATGCCAAGAAAACAATGCTTGATGTTTCTGATTTGCTAGATGATATGGCACTTCATCATTTGACGCAGGAGAAAAATGGTACGGCTTATAATGTCAAACGTCGTTTTGAACGTGGTGAAAGTCGTATTCTTCTTGGAACAGGCGCTTTCTGGGAAGGTGTGGATTTTGTTCAAGCAGATAAAATAATTGAGGTCATCACACGATTGCCGTTTGAAAATCCTAAGGATTTATTTGTGCAAAAAATCAGCAATTATTTGCTAGCGCAAGCCAAATCACCGTTTTATGATTATTCATTACCATTAGCAATCTTGAAATTAAAACAAGCGATTGGACGTACGATGAGACGTGACAATCAACGCTCAGCTGTGCTCATTTTAGACAATCGGATATTGACAAAATCATACGGAAAAATGATAAATGATGCTTTGGCAGAAGAATTTTACCTTTCTTCTCAAAAATTTTCAAAGAGTCTAACAGAAATAAAGAATTTTTTGCTATAATAAAGGGGATAAACTAAAAGGGAGAAGTAAATGAAAAAATTAACACCAATAAAACAGTATTTACTTGGTTTTAGCTTGATTTTCTTAGTTCTCTTGATTTCTGTGGTGACAGTTTTGTATCTATCAGTGAAACCGAGACTGGACGCAGAAAAATTGGCTACCCAAGTTGCCGTTGAAAAAGCTGATTTGACAGAAACATCTTCAGTTGACCTTTATAATGGTTCAGAGACTTATTATAGCGTTTATGGGACAACATCATCTGGAGAGCAAAAGATTGTGTCTGTTGGCGAGGACAATGGTGAAGTTTATGTCTACTCTGTAAATGATGGTATTAGTCGTAAAGAAGCTAAGCAAGTTGCGACAGCAAATGGAGCGACTGGTATTTCTAAGGTTGTTTATGGTATTTATGACGAAACGCCTATTTGGGAAGTAACAGCTACTAATGGTTATTATCTTGTGAATTTTGAAACAAGTGAGCTCGTGAAGAAGGAGGGCATATGACAAACTTATCAAATCGCGTGTTGAACATGGAAGAAAGTGTGACATTAGCAGCAAGTGCGCGTGCTAAAGCCTTAAAAGCAGAAGGTCGTGATATTTCATCACTTACTTTGGGAGAACCTGATTTTGTAACTCCTAAAAATATCCAAGATGCAGCTATTGAGGCAATTCAAAATGGTAAAGCAAGCTTTTACACAGTTGCTTCAGGACTACCTGAATTAAAAGATGCTATTAATAGCTATATGGAAAAATTCTATGGCTATTCAATCAATCGTAATCAAGTGGTTGTGGCAACAGGTGCAAAATTTATCCTTTATACTTTCTTTACAACTGTTCTTAATCCAGGCGATGAAGTCATTATCCCAACACCATGCTGGGTGTCTTATGTTGACCAAGTCAAAATGGTTGATGGCGTGCCAGTAACTGTTGCGACAACTGAAAGCAATCATTTCAAAGCGACCGTTGAACAACTTGAAGCAGCTCGTACAGAAAAAACAAAAGTTCTCTTGTTAAATTCGCCATCTAACCCAACAGGTATGATTTACACACGTGATGAATTGGAAGCTATCGGAAATTGGGCAGTAGAACACAACATTCTAATTCTTGCTGACGATATTTATGGACGTTTGGTTTATAACGGTAATGAGTTTACACCAATCTCAAGTATTTCAGAAGCTATCAGAAAACAAACTGTTGTGGTTAACGGTGTTTCAAAAACTTATGCCATGACAGGTTGGCGTGTCGGTTTTGCGGTTGCTGCAGAAGAAATTATTTCAGGAATGGCAAAAGTTATTAGCCAAACAACCTCAAATTTGACAGCCGTTTCTCAATATGCAGCCATTGAAGCTCTTACTGGTCCACAAGATTCTATTGAGACAATGCGTCAAGCTTTCGAAGAACGCCTTAATACTATCTATCCATTGCTTAATGAAGTTCCTGGATTTGAAGTGATTAAACCACAAGGGGCATTCTACCTTTTCCCTAACGTGAAAAAAGCGATGGAAATGAAAGGCTATGCAGACGTCACAGCATTTACAACAGCTATTCTTGAAGAAGTAGGTGTTGCTCTTGTCACTGGTGCAGGTTTTGGTGCTCCTGAAAATGTTCGTTTGAGCTATGCCACTGACTTAGACACTTTGAAAGACGCTGTTAATCGTTTGAAAGCCTTTATGGAAAAATAAGCTATGTCTAAAAGACGAAAAATCATTATTGTATTAGTCGCCTTTTTAGGAATGGTATTAGTCGGATTGGGAATTCATTTCAAACCAAGCTCTCCCGAGCTAACAGAACTTGGAGATTATCGTGTTAGTACAGATGAAAAGACCTTTGAAATTGATTTGGCTAGTAACAGCAGCACGGGATATTCTTGGGTAGCTAGTGATGTTAATAGCGAAGCTATTACTTTAAAGGGTGTAACTTATCACACTTATCCAAGTAAATCAGATACCGTAGGTTCTGGCGGTTATAGTCAATTGACAGGAAAGGTGACAAAATCTGGAAAGCAATCTTTCAAGTTAACCTATTGTCAAGACTGGGACGGCGGCGAAAAAGAAATGACCTACCAAGTCACAATCAATAGCACAAAAAATAAAATAAGTAAGATTAAACTGACAGAAGTGTCAGAGTAATAGTTGAAAAGAGGAAATATGTCTAAAGATTACGTATCTATTATTGATGTTAAAGACCATGTTGGTGAAGAAGTCACAATCGGTGCTTGGGTTGCCAACAAATCAGGAAAAGGAAAAATTGCCTTCCTACAACTTCGTGACGGAACAGCATTCTTCCAAGCTGTTGCTTTCAAACCAAACTTCATCGAAAAATTTGGTGAAGAAGAAGGAACTGAAAAATTCAATACTATCAAACACCTTAACCAAGAAACTTCTATCCTTATCACAGGTATTGTCAAAGAAGATTCTCGTTCAAAATTTGGTTATGAGCTTGATGTGACAGACCTTGAAATTGTTGGTCACTCAGAAGATTACCCAATCACTCCAAAAGAACATGGTACAGATTTCCTAATGGATCACCGTCACTTGTGGTTGCGTTCACGCAAACAAATGGCTATCATGCAAGTTCGTAATGCAATTATCTATGCAACTTATGAATTCTTTGATAAAAATGGCTTCATCAAATTTGATAGCCCAATCTTATCAGGAAATGCGGCTGAAGATTCAACAGAATTGTTTGAAACAGACTATTTTGGTACACCTGCTTACTTGAGCCAATCAGGTCAATTGTACCTTGAAGCTGGTGCTATGGCGCTTGGTCGTGTCTTTGACTTCGGTCCTGTTTTCCGTGCTGAAAAATCAAAAACTCGCCGTCACTTGACTGAGTTCTGGATGATGGATGCTGAATATTCATTCCTTTCACACGAAGAATCTCTTGATCTTCAAGAAGCTTATGTTAAAGCTCTTATCCAAGGTGTTCTTGACCGTGCTCCACAAGCCCTTGAAATCTTGGAACGTGACGTTGATTTGCTTAAAAAATACATTGCAGAACCATTCAAACGTGTTTCTTACGATGATGCTATCTCGCTTCTTCAAGAACATGAAAATGACGAAGATGCTGATTACGAACATCTAGAACACGGTGATGACTTCGGTTCACCACATGAAACTTGGATTTCAAACTATTTTGGTGTTCCAACATTCGTTATCAATTATCCTGCAAGCTTCAAAGCTTTCTATATGAAGCCAGTTCCTGATAATCCAGAACGCGTTTTGTGTGCTGACCTTCTTGCACCAGAAGGTTACGGAGAAATCATCGGTGGTTCAGTCCGTGAAGATGATTACGATGCTCTTGTGGCTAAAATGGATGCCCTTGAAATGGATAAATCGGAATACGAATTCTACCTTGACCTTCGTAAATACGGTTCAGTACCACACGCTGGATTTGGTATCGGTATCGAACGTATGGTAACATTCGTGGCTGGAACAAAACACATCCGTGAAGCCATTCCATTCCCACGTATGCTACATCGTATTAAACCTTAGTATATACAAAAAAGACGCTAATAGGCGTCTCAGACTGAAGACAAAGCCCTTAGAAACTGTTGTTTCTAAGGGCTTTTTGTGTGGATTAGCGGTATAATAAAGGTAATAACAGTTTTGAGGTGAGCCTATGTTCCATAAAGAAAATCCAGATTATAATCGTAAGCAAGTTGGTTTTTACACCCTAGATGACTTAGTTCCAGAAGACCATTTGTTACGCCAGATTGACCGTGTGATTGATTTCTCTTTTATTTATGATTTGGTAGAAGACACTTATTCTCACGAAACAGGTCGTCCTAGCCTTGACCCTGTGATGGTGATCAAAATCCCATTAATCCAATGCCTCTTTGGGATTCATTCAATGCGCCAAACCATTAAAGAGATTGAAGTCAATGTAGCTTATCGTTGGTTTTTAGGCTTAACATTAGACGATAAAGTCCCTCATTTCACCACTTATGGCAAAAACTACAGTCGTCGGTTTCAAGATAAACAAGTGGTTGAAGCCATTTTTAGTCATGTCTTAGGCTGCTGTATCAATGCGGGCTTAATTGATCCAAGTGAGATTTTTGTCGATGGCACTCATATTAAAGCAGCTGCTAATAACCACAAATACATCAATCAAGAAGTTAACCAACAGGCTAAATTCATGGCGGATCAACTCGAACTTGAAATCAATCGCGACCGTGAGAAACATGTAAAAAAGTGGCTAGGGCTCGCCAAAGAAAAAGAGCCCGAAAGTAAAAAAGTCTCAACGACTGACCCCGAAAGTGGTTGGTTTCATAAGGGAGAACATAAACAAGTCTTTGCCTATAACGCCCAAGTTGCTTGTGATAAACATGGTTGGGCGTTAGCCTATAGCGTGACAGCTGGAAATGTCCATGATAGTCAGGCTTTCCCAGCTCTTTTTGCTCAACTCAAATCCTTTCAACCGACCTACTTAATTGCAGATGCTGGGTACAAAACACCAACGATTGCTCACTATTTACTGTCTCAAAAGGTTATTCCTGTTTTTCCTTATACGCGTCCTCATGGTAAGAAAGGCAAGCTACGTTCTAAGGATTTTAATTATGATGACTACTACGACTGTTACCTTTGCCCTGAAAATCATGTCCTAACTTACCGAACAACCAACCGTCAAGGGTATCGGGAATATCAAAGTTCCCCTGAAGATTGTCAAAATTGTCCTTTATTAAGTCAGCGTACCAGTAGCCAACCCCCAAAAAGAGTGATTACCCGTCATGTTTGGAAAGCTGACTTAGAAATTTGTGAAGATATCCGACATCAGCGAGGGATGATGGAGCGCTACCGAAAACGCAAAGAAACCATTGAACGCTTATTTGGGACCGCCAAAGAATATCATAATTTGCGCTACACCAGAGAAAAAGGTAAGTCCAAAATGGAAGCAAAAGTTGGACTGACTTTGGCGTGCTTAAATCTTAAAAAACTCGCCAAATGGCTGGCAGGATAGCCTTTTTATTTTGCCTAAAATTACTGAAATGAGGCTTATTCAACATCAAAAACTTCAAAAGACAGAAAAAGACAAACCTCAGAAATAGAGTTTGTCTTCAATCTGAGACGCTAATAGGCGTCTTTTTTGTATGCAGGATAACGAGTACGACTATTTGAAGCGCTTTTAAAATTTGGTTTCTTTTAAGTTTTCTTTGTTATGTTTTTAGTGGAGGTGATAAACATGATAACTTATATCACGGAGATTACCTTTTTTGATTCAATTTTTCGTGTTGCTCTAAAACTTCAACGAGTACCAGAAAAACTTTTACTGGAAATAAAACGACAACTCAATCAAGTCGAATACGACTTGAAATCTTGGGAAGAAAAATTTTCCCAAAGCGATAACTTTTTTTCTGACTTAGAACGATTTTATAGGGCATTTTTTATGTGGATTCTACAAAATAATTTCTCAAAACTTGGGCAACACGAAGCAATTGTTTCAATCACTTGTAAGAAACTTTAATAAGGGGTTAGATTACAAAAGCCAGCTGATTTCAGCTGGTATTTTTTGTCTAATAAAATAAATTATACCTGCCTATCATCTCTTGGAGAGTGCCCAAAGTAAGCACGGTATTTATCGTAAAAGTAGGTTTTGTTTGAAAATCCAACACTCTGTGCAATTTCGTAAATTGGCATACGAGTGGATTGAAGAAGTAGCTTAGCTTTCATCAATTTTTGTTGAGTAATGAGTTCGGTAAAAGTTTTTCCTGACTTCTCTTTGATAAGATTACTAAGGTAGTTTTTATTGAAGTTCAATTCTTGTGCTAAGCTAGCTAGTGTTAAATCTTGATAATGTTTATCAATTAAACGTAGTACCTGTAAATAGGGTGTTTCTTCAAGTTCAATTTTTTGGCTATGGTCAATTTGTCTGAGATTTCTAGCCAATTCATAGAATAAAATCGGTAGATATTGACTAATGATTTGTTGTGAAAAATCATGTGGCATAAAATACTCAGTCATCATTTGTTGAATAATGTGTTGCACATGCTTGTTATTTTTAGTTGATAAAATGAGATAATTTGAATGGTGATGAGTTGCTGAATTAGCTAATAACAGCTGATAGATTAAGCTATTTTGACCTTGAAGTTGTGTTAACCACTCTAGTGAAACGTTGCTATTTTGAAAGAGAATGTTAATCAAAATATCCTCTTTTTCGAGTGCTGAAATGGAATGTCTACTACCAGAATCCATTAGCAATATATCGCCTTCCTGCAAAGTAAAGTCTTTTTCATTAATGACCTGATGGCAAGTTCCTTTAAACATAAAATTGAGTTCTAAAAATTGATGAGAATGTTCGGGGTAGTCAGCATAGCGATTGTGTTTGGAAATATAGATATCTTTATTGTTAAAGAATAAAGCATTTGGTAGTTGCATGATTTCATCGATGATTTGAGTATCTTTTAAGTCTGGAATAAATCCCAGGCTTTTTTGCTGTTTTTCATGTTCTGTTTCTTTTAATAAAAATGTTTCAAGATTCATTTAAGACTCCATTCCACACTTATCTGTAAAAATGATACGATTACTCTTTCTATCTGTTATTGTACCATAAAAAGAAATAGTGTTAAATATAAATGTAAACGTTTAATAAATGATGAAAGGAGAAAATAATGACTTATCATGTAGCGATTGATATTGGTGCTTCAAGTGGACGTGTGATTCTTGCAAATAGGGAAGATAAGCTTGAAATTAGTGAAATCCATCGTTTTAAAAATGGCTTTACAAAGGATAATGGTCATGAGCGATGGAATATTAATCATTTAATTGATGAGATTTTGCTTGGTCTTGAAAAAATAAAAGCGTGTGGTGTTAAAACCTGTACAATTGGTATTGATACATGGGCCGTTGACTATGTTCTTTTAGATGAAAATGGCGAATTGTTAGCTGAACCTGTGGCTTACCGTGATGCACGAACACAAGGAATGATGCAAAAAGTTTTTGAAAAAATTTCTAAAAATAACGTCTATCAAAAAACGGGTATCCAATTTTTGAATTTTAACACTTTGTATCAATTGTGTTCCGAGGATAGCGACTTACTTGCTAAAGCCCAAACAATTCTTATGGTACCAGATTATATCGCCTATCGTTTAACTGGGAAAAAAGTTGGAGAAGTTACAAATGGATCAACCACTCAGTATTTGAATATTCATAGCCGTGATTATGATAAGGAACTACTTGATGTTGCTGGAGTTGATTTAGATAAATTTCCAGATTTGATAGAAACAGGTGAAATTATTGGAAATCTATCTTCTGAACTTTACGCAACTTATGATTTACCAGAAGCTAAGGTAATTGCTGTTGCAACGCATGATACAGCTTCAGCAGTGGTTGGAGTGCCAGCTACCAGTGAGAACTGGGCATATCTTTCAAGTGGAACATGGTCTTTGATTGGTGTTGAAAATCAAGAGCCAATATTAAGTCAGAAGGCATTTGAAGAAAATTACACAAATGAGTGGGGAGCCTATAAGACTTACCGTTTCTTAAAAAATATTACTGGAATGTGGACAGTGCAAGAAATTGCGCGTATGCTTGATTATCGACACACTTTTGCAGAAATGGCAGAGCAAGCATATCAAGTTGAACCATTTTTACAATATGTGAATTTAAACGATGACCGTTTCATTAATCCGGATAATATGATTACAGAAATTCAAGATTATTGTCGTGAAAGTGGACAAATTGTTCCTGAAACAGTTGGTGAACTAGTCATGTGTGTGTATTCAAATCTAGCACTTGCTTATGCACACGAATGGACAATTCTTGAAAACTTGATTGGACATAAATTGGATGTACTTCATGTCGTTGGTGGTGGTAGCAACGTGAAATTGCTAAATCAATTAACCGCAGATGTTATTGGAAAGCCTGTTATTGCAGGACCTGGCGAAGCTACAGCATTTGGAAATATCATGGTTCAGATGATAACTTCAGGAGAATTGCAAGACTTGAAAGAAGCACGATTATGGTTGAGTGAACATCAATCATTGGAATGCTATGAACCACGTCCAATTGCTGACCGTGACCATTTAGAAATTTATAAAAAAACAGTATTTAATAAATAGAGGGTAATATTATGGTAAGTAAAGAAACAATTGAAAAAGCATATGAAGCAGCAAAAGCACGCTACGCAGAAGTAGGTGTTGATACGGATGCTGTTCTTGAAAAATTACAAAATGTTAAAATTTCAATGCACTGCTGGCAAGGCGATGATGTAAGAGGTTTCTTAACACCAGATGGTGAATTGACAGGCGGCATTATGTCAACTGGTAATTATCCAGGTGCTGCCCATACGCCGGAAGAATTGCGTGCTGATCTTGAGAAAGCTTATTCACTTATTCCAGGGAAACACAAACTTAATCTCCATGCGATTTACCTTGATACGGATGAAGCTGTAGATTTGAATGAAATTGAACCAAAACATTTTGAAAAATGGGTTAGGTGGGCTAAAGAGCAAGAAATTGGTCTTGATTTTAATCCAACATTTTTCTCACATCTAATGATGAGAGATGGGTTTACCCTTTCTCATCCCGACAAAGAAGTTCGTGATTATTGGATTGAGCATGGGAAACGTAGCCGTCGTATTGCAGAATATTTTGGTAAAGAGTTAGGTGAAACTTGTTACACTAATTTCTGGGTGCCAGATGGCTTTAAAGATAATCCGATTGATCGCTTGGCACCACGTAAGCGTCTTATGGAATCACTAGATGAAATCTTCTCTGAGGAAATTGATGAAGAATACAATGTTGACACCGTTGAAAGTAAATTATTTGGACTAGGTGCTGAAGCTTATACTGTTGGTTCTCATGAATTCTATATGGGATATGGTTTGACACGTCAGAAGACAATTTTGCTTGATGCAGGGCATTTTCATCCAACAGAAGTTATTTCTAATAAGATTTCTTCTCTTGCCTTATTTAGCAAACGTCTAATGCTTCATGTGTCTCGTCCAGTTCGTTGGGATTCTGACCATGTTGTGATTATGGATGATGAGTTACAAGAAATCACTAAGGAAATTGTTCGTAATGATTTGCTTGATCGTACAGCGATTGGTCTTGATTTCTTTGATGGTACAATTAACCGTATTGCTGCTTGGGTGGTTGGAACTCGTAATACCCAAAAAGCACTTTTAAAAGCCATGCTTGAACCAACACAAGATTTAAAGGATATGGAAAATCAATTTGATTTCACATCACGTTTAGTTCTGACAGAAGAATTAAAAGATTTTCCATATAGCGACGTTTGGAATTACTTCTGCTTTAAAAATAATGTACCAGTTGGATTTGATTGGTTTAAAGAAGTCAAAGATTATGAAGCAAAAATTTTAGCAGAACGCCATTAATAGCTAGCAGTGAAAGGGAGAAAAATGACAAAATTTGTAGAATCATCATTTGTAAAAAACATGCGCGATGTCACACGAGAATCTTATCTTCGATATTGGGATGAACGCAATGGTGGTAATGTTTCTTATCGTTTGACAGCTGAGGAAGTGAAAGATTTTGAAGATGTAGCAGACGTTAAACGAACTTATGAGCTTGGTTTTGACGCTTCAGCTTTAGCAGGTTACTATTACCTTGTTACGGGGACCGGTTGTCATTTTAGAAATGTCTATGGCAATCCAGAACGTGATCTTGGTTTGGTAAAAATCTCTGAAGATGGTAAATCTTATGATATTGTTTGGGGATTTGAAGCAGGTGGACGTCCAACATCAGAATTTCCAAGTCATTTGATGAGCCATATTGAACGATTGAAAGTTAATCCAGAACAGCGTGTTGTTTTCCATTGTCATCCAACAAATTTGATTGCTTTATCATTTACACAAGAATTATCAGAACGTCACTTATCACGTCTACTATGGAAAATGCAAGCAGAATCAATTGTTGTCTTTCCAGAAGGAGTCGGTGTGATTCCTTATATGACGCCAGGAACAAATGAAATTGGTGAAGCTACAGCTACTAAAATGGCAGATTATCAAGCTGTTCTTTGGCCACATCATGGTCTCTTTGCCTCAGGAATATCATTAGACGACACTTATGGTTTAGTTGAAGTGCTGGAAAAAGCTGCCATGATTTTCTCACAAATTGGCGTTCAAGGTGGAAATATTAAACAAGCCATTACAGATAAACAGTTACAAGAAATTGCTGACTACTTCCACGTAACGCCACACGAAGGTTTCCTAAATTAAAACTTACGAATATGGTTTCCTCAAAAAATAAGTCAAACTTAGGAAAAGTTTGGCTTTTATTTTTAATTGTTTGGTATTTTAATGGGTATTAGGAGAAAGGGAGTTGGTTTTTAGCATAAAAAAGATAACTTATTTTTGTTAAAATGAATTAACAAGTCAGTAGGAGGAAAATTTTGATGAGAAATACACGAGAAAGCTGGCATGGGAAATGGATTTCAACAGATTTTGCTACGGTATCTCAAGAGCCTGAATTTACATTAGAAGAAATGTTCTCTGGAAAAATTAAACTACAAGAGCCAATTGAAGAACGCCTTAATCCTAGTATTTATTTTAAAAAATTTTTGAAGTCTCTAAATTGGTTCGTAAGGCACGTTTAATTATAACTTGTCAAGGAATTTATCAGGCTTATTTAAATGGAAAAAAAGTAACAGAGGCTATTTTTACTCCTGATTATACCGACTATAATGATTTTTTGATGTATCAAACTTATGATGTTACGGGTTTGCTAGTGGAAGGTATGAATACCTTAGCAATTGAAGTTGCCGATGGCTGGTTTGCTGGACGAATTAGTGTTCAGGGAGGTAGCATTCAATTTGGGAATCAATTGGCTTTGTTAGCTGATTTAGAAATCGATTTAGTTGACGGTGAGAAAGAGGTTATCGGAACAGATGAAAGTTTTACGTCGGGTACTGGAAAGCACTGTTATGCTGATATACAGATTGGTGAAAAACAGGATTTCAGACTGGATTCAAACTGGAAAACAAGTTATGAAAACCTATCTGGAAAGGTCTTTGAAATTGAAGCAGATTATGCTCGTTTGGCTCCTCAAGAAGGGCCACAAGTTTATCGAAAACAGTTTTTAGCTCCTAAGAAAATCTGGCATGAATCAGAGGATATTATTGTTGATTTTGGACAAGTTATTGCGGGACGTGTTCGTTTGGAATTAGCTCTAGAAAAAGATCAAGAAGTCATTTTAGAACATGCTGAAGTGCTTAATGAAGAGGGAAAGTTTTTCAAAAATATCATTGGTCGTAATAAAGATGCTACTGATATTTTCGTTGGAAATGGTAAAAAAGAGATTATAGAACCTGATTTTACTTTTCACGGTTTTCGTTATGTAAAAATTACAGGACTCAAAGAAATTCCAACTAATGCAATTCAAGCGGTGGCTATTTATTCGGACTTACCGGAGACTGGGTATTTCTTAACAAATGATTCGTTGGTTAATCAACTATTATCAAATATTTTTTGGAGTCAACGTGGTAATATGTTATCTATTCCAACAGATTGTCCACAACGTGAACGCGTTGGGTGGACAGGTGATATGCAAGTTTTTGCACCCTCATCGACATTTTATATGGATACTAATGCTTTTATTCGTCGTTGGTTAAGAAGTCTTCGTATTAATCAACGTAGCAATGGTGAAATTTTGGATTATTCACCAGTACCAGCTGATGCTCAAAAGAGTGTTGCTTTTACAGGATCTTATTCCTCAGCAGGGTGGGGAGATGCGATAATCATGGTTCCCTGGACACTATATGAGCGTTATGGAGATATTACTGTTATTGAAGAAAACTATGATGTCATGCTTAAATGGTTTGATTTTGAACGAAAAAGTGCTGCAAGAGGTAAGAAAGGTGAGGCATGTTATATCTGGGATACAAAGTTTCATTACGGCGATTGGATGTTTCCAAGTTTTATGATGGATAATCCAAATCCGATGAAAACGGCTGAAGTGACAAAAGATATTGTTGCCACTATGTTTTTAGCACATTCAGCAGAACTCTTAGCGAACATCTCAGAAATTATTGGTAAGGATGGTAAACCTTTTAAAGACTATTGTCAAAAGGTAAAAACAGCTTTTAGCCACTATTTTATTACAACTAAAAACCAGTTGTGCAGTGATTTTCAAGGGTGTTATGTTTTAGCTTTAGCCTTTCATATGATTCCTGAACATATAAAATCTGATTTTGTAACACGGTTGGTAGAAAAAATTCACGAAAATGGTGATCGCTTGGATACTGGCTTTTTATCAATTCCTTACCTTTTAGATGTTCTTTGTGAGAACGGTTATCAAGAATTGGCGAAAACAATTTTCTTCCAAGATGCCTGCCCATCTTGGTTTTACGAAGTGAAGCAAGGAGCAACAACTATTTGGGAATCATGGGCTGGTATTCATCCGGATGGAAAAGTAGGGGCTTTTTCGTTTAATCACTATGCTTTTGGTTGTGTCTTGGATTGGATGATACGAGAAACTGTTGGGTTACATATTAGAAAGTCAGGTTATCGAGCTATTACCATTAAACCAAGTGTAGAAATTGTTGAGAACTTTAACTTTAATTTTAAATCACCACAAGGCTTTATTTCTATTATCAAAGTAGGAAAAGATTGGAAAATAACAGTTCCTAAAGCAATTGATATGATAGTTGACTTAAGTGAGGTTGGTGGGAGAGTTAGTGATTAGAAAAAATGAGCCTGTAAGCTCATTTTTTTGTATGATGGACACCCGCTCGCTATCACGGTAATTCAACAGTGACTTTCAAGCATGATTGTCTTGAGATGTGGGGCGAGAAAGAAATTAAAATGTATATAGATATAAGGTCTTTACAGAGAATGAGTAGCAAAGTCACTAAAGTCTCAAAAAAGGTGGTTGTAACCTGTTGGTGTAAATCGTGAGAGTGACCAATGAAAGGTGCAGACTATCTTGTTGAAAAAAATACTAACAACAAACAATGAGGTGTAAGTTGAACTCATAGTGATGCTGAAACTTCTGTAACGTATGACAAAAGATAATGTTCATCCATATAGAATAAGAATAGCACAAGTGGAACGAAACTTAGAGTAGGTGAGAATGACTAATTTTAGCACTTGCTCAATTATGAAGAAGTTATGTTAAAAAATTATAGTCTAGAATGATTGCCGTTTGACAAAGTGAGTACCGATAAAGGATTGAATGTGTTCGGTAGGGTTCTCAATAAGATTGAGTACTTGATTGAGAGCGGTGTGAGCTAGGAGTTGCTTCGAAACATCTATAGTTGAAAGCTCTGGACTAACAATAGAACTTTCTTTGATATTATCAAAACCAACGACGGCTATATCTTCAGGTACACGAATTCCCAATGTTGATAGTGTCTTCGTGAGACTGATAGCAATGTAGTCATTTTCGCAAAATATAGCTGTTGGCTGTTCAGTTTTGATAAAATGTTTGCGCTGAAAATTTGGGTTAACGGCAATTTCTGTTGGTGAGAAAGTATAAATGTTATCATTAGCTATGCTCAGATGATTTTTCTTTAAGACATCTAAGAAGCCTTGCTGGCGCTTGTCAAAATTATAAATACGTGTATTGGATTTTGCATAACCGATACATGAATGCCCTCTATCCAAAATTTGTTTACCAGCTTCAAAACCTCCCTGGTAGTTATTTATAGAGACAAAACTTAGGTTGTGTTCGTGACTGTAAGTATCAATGATAATCATGGGGAGTGAAAGGCGACTTAGCTGATCAAGATGGTTAGTCGTTAAATTAGTTCCTAATAGAATTACTCCATCAACTTGCCTATCATTTGATAATTTAATTAATTCTTCAATTAAATTGTTAGTATCGATACTCGTAATAACGAGAGAAACACCGGTATTATTACGAACTTCTGCTAAAAAAGAGGTGATAAGTTCATCAAAGAAAGGTTGAGTTTGATAGTTACGTGTGATAATGGATTCACTCTGGCATGCTACAAAGTGAATAACAAGGGTCTCTCTTTTTTGAGGTGATGAATTAACCTTTTTAATATTTTTTTTACGACGACGTGGAACATAGTTATTTTCGCGAGCTAAATCAATGATTTTTTTTCGTGTTTCTTCACTGACACCAGGTTTGTTATTTAAAGCTAAGGAGACAGCACCTCTTGAGACACCTGCTAAGGCAGCTAAATCCTCAATTTTCATAGTATTCCTCCTTTATGATAATCATTTGTTAAGGATATTTTATTACAAAACTAAACAAATTTCAAGTTTAGTTACTAATAAATAAAATCTAATTATTTTAGTAGATAAACTTGACTTTTTTAGTGTAAAAGAATAAAATACAACTAAAGTAAACGTTTTCTTTAACTAAATAAAAATGTTTTTAGTGATTAAAAGGAGAAATTATGGACATACGAGAACTTGAAAAAAAGGCTTTAGAAATTCGTAAAGACTTACTAAAGCTTATCTATGATGGCGGTACTGGACATACTGGTTCAGATCTTTCCTGTGCAGATATTTTAGTTAGTCTTTATTATGAGGTGATGAAGATTGATCCTAAAAATCCTAAAGCGGATGACCGTGATCGTTACATTCAAAGTAAAGGACATGCTGTAGAAGTCCTTTGGGCGATTCTTGCCGATAAAGGGTTCTTTCCAAAAGATGATTTAGTAACATTTTCACAATATGGTTCTAAATTATTAGGACATCCTAATAACAAAGTTCCCGGAGTAGAGATGAATACGGGGTCTCTTGGTCATGGATTGTCTGTATCGGTTGGCAGTGCATTAGCAGCTAAACTTGATGGGAAGAGCTTTCATACATATACATTGATGGGCGATGGTGAACAAGCCGAAGGATCAGTTTGGGAAGCAGCTATGGCAGCAGCACATTATAAACTAGATAATTTGACTGCAATCATTGACCGCAATCGTCTTCAAATTACAGGATCAACAGAGGATGTCATGCATTTGGATGATCTACACGCTAAATGGGAAGCTTTTGGTTGGAATGTTATTGATGTAGCTGAGGGTAATAACATTGAACAATTATTGACTGCTTTGAAAGCAGAGCCAGTGACAGATAAACCAACGATGATTATTGCCAATACCCTTAAAGGTAAAGGCGTCAAGGATGCTGAAGGAAAAGCAAATTGGCACCATCATGTCTTGACAGATGATGAATATGAACGTGCTATCGTAGATTTAGATAAAGAATTGGGGGCTTATGCTGATGTCAAATAAAATTGCAAATCGAGCTGTCATGTGTGATGTGCTTATTGAGGCAGCTAAAGATAATAAGGATTTACTTGTTTTGACGAGCGATTCACGCGGGTCAGCTTCATTGGTGGATTTTGCTAAGGCTTATCCAGAACAGATTGTAGAAACGGGTATTGCCGAACAAAATTTAGTTGGTATCTCAGCTGGACTAGCTCTTAATGGTAAGCGACCTTTCGTGGCTTCCCCAGCTTGTTTTCTTAGTATGCGTTCTATTGAACAAGTCAAAGTTGATGTTGCTTATTCTAATAAAAATGTAAAATTAGTCGGTATCAGTGGTGGAGTGAGTTATGGTGCTCTTGGTGCTAGTCACCACTCTCTTCAAGATATTGCGGTGACACGTGCTATTCCTAATCTAGAAGTGATCATTCCTGCGGATCGTCATGAAACAAAGGCAGTATTTGAATATTTGGTAAAATCAGACAAGCCTGCTTACATACGTTTGGGACGTAATCCTGTTGAAGATTGTTTCACAGAAGAAAATATCTCTTTTGAAATTGGTAAAGCTCGTATGATGGTTGAGGGAACAGATGTGACAATAGCAGCTGTCGGTGAGACTGTTCGCGTTGCGATGGATGCAGCTGAAGTCTTGAAAAAGGAAGGAATTTCTACACGAGTTCTCAATTTTGCAAGTCTCAAACCATTTGACGATGAAGCTGTCCGTAAAGCAGTAGCTGAAACAAAAGGTATTGTCTCTGTTGAAGAGCATAGTGTCAATGGAGGCCTAGGTTCAGCTATTGCAGCCGTTGTGGCTGAAGAAGGCGGACGTCTAACCATTATGGGGATACCAGATGAAACGGTAGTAACAGGAACAACTAAAGAGGTTTTTGATCACTATGGTATTTCAGTATCTGGTATTTCAGAGAAAGTCAAAGAATTACTTGCTAATGTTAAATAAGGACAATATAAAGGAGAATGATCATGGATAAAATTAAACTTGGTTTTGCACCAACACGCCGTAATCTTTTTAGTGCAGATGCAGCTATTGAGTACGCAAACTACACTCGTGAAAAATTAGATACCTGGGGAATTGACTATGTTGATATCCAAGATATCAACGCTGATGGACTGATTTATGATGATGCCAGTGTAGAAGCAGCGGCAGCAAAATTTAAAGCAGAAGGTATTGACGGTCTCTTCATCGCCAATGAAAATTTTGGAACTGAATATGCGGTTGCACGTTTGGCGAAAAAACTTGATGTGCCAGTCCTTGTTTGGGGACCAAAAGATGAAACGCCAGCACCAGACGGTTCACGTTTACGTGATACTCAATGTGGTCTTTTTGCCATTGGGAAAGTGCTCCGTCGTTTTAAAGTTCCATTCACTTATGTGAAAAATTCTGACTTAGATGACCCAGCGTTTGAACGTGGTGTCAAAGATTTTGTCAAGGTGTGTAACGTTGTCAGAACTTTCCGTAATACACGTATTCTCCAAGTGGGTCCACGTCCATTTGACTTCTGGACAGTTATTTGTAATGAAGGCGAACTTCTTGAACGTTTTGGTATCCAACTGTCACCAATTCCTATCAGAGAATTGGTTGATGAAATCAATCGTGTTAAGGTAGAGGAAGCAGACAAGGTTAAAGCCTGCGAAGATTGGTTCTATGCTAACACAGATGTTCAAATCAAAGCAGAAGAGTTGAATATGGTTGCAGCTCTCAAGGTGGCTCTTGAAGAACTTTGCCACTTCTATGGCTGTAACTCAGGTGTTATCCAATGTTGGACAGCTCTTCAAGAAGAAATTGGTATCTTGCCTTATGCTTCTTTGTCACTGTTACAAGAAGAAGGTATCCCATTTGTTTGTGAAACCGATGTACACGGTGTTATTTCAGAACTTTTGATTGAAGCAGCTTCTCTTGGTGAAAAACGTGCGATCTTCGCGGATGTGAACTGCCGCCACCCTGAAAATCCAAATGGTGAATTGCTACAACACTTGGGAGTATTTGCTTATCAAACGGCTGATGAAAAAACAATTTTACCACCAAGTCACTTCGTCTTTGATTATCCTGGTTCTGTTGGTTTCCGTGCTAAGAAAACAGATTATACCTTCTGTCGTTTTGACGGGGACAATGGCGAATATTCTCTCCTAATGGGTAATGCTAAAGGTATTGATGGTCCATACAATCAAGGTACCTATTTCTACGTGGAATTTGATAACCTTAACCGTTTAGAGTCTAAATTGGTTTATGGTCCTTACATTCATCACGTGGCTGGTGTCCAAGAAGATGTTGTTCCAATTTTATATGAAGCATGTAAATATCTTGGCGTGAAAGCTGATTTCTATGACCCTATTGAAGAAGAAGTTAAGGCTTATTTAGCAGGGGACGATGCGACCCACTTCCGCCCAGCTAGAGGATAGGCTTATGGCATATGTCATTGGTATTGATCAAAGCACACAAGGAACCAAGGTTCTCTTGTATGATGAATTAGGTGCTATTGTAAATAAGGCTAGCAAACCGCATCGCCAGTTGGTGAATGATCAAGGGTGGGTTTCGCATGATCCTTTAGAAATTTATCAAAATGTTCTAGATTTGGTTGCTCAGGTTTGTGAAACGGTTGATAAAGATCAAATTAAAGCAGTTGGCATAACAAATCAGAGAGAAACAGCTCTTGCTTGGGACAAAAATACAGGTGAACCTATTGACCACGCTATTGTATGGCAATGTGCGCGTGCCAAAGAGATAACAGACACCATGAATGTTTCAGAGGCGTCTATGGTTAAACGCAAAACAGGTTTACCACTATCTCCTTATTTCTCTGCTGCAAAATTTTCTTGGCTACATCGGCATTTTCAGGGTGATAAATCAGCTGTTATTTTTGGAACGATAGATAGTTGGTTAGTTTATCGGCTGACAGAAGGAAAATCATTTAAAACAGATGTTTCAAATGCCAGTCGTACGCAGTTGATGAACTTGGAAAATCTTAATTGGGATCCAGGATTATGTGACCTTTTCGGGATTCAAATCAGCCAATTACCTGAAATTACGAGTTCTGATGCACTTTTTGGGATGACTGATTTTGAAGGAAGTTTACCTAGACCGATTCCTATACATACGGTCATGGGAGATTCCCATGCAGCGCTTTTCGCCCATAAAGGCTTTGAAGTGGGAGATATCAAGGCAACTTATGGTACAGGGTCATCTATCATGATGAATATCGGCTCTGAAATTTCGATAATCCCTGAAAATTTGGCTGCATCGGTTGGCTGGAAAGCTGCTGGCAAGTTGCATTATGTATTAGAAGGAAATGTCAATTATTCTGGGGCTGTTATCACGTGGTTAAAGGATAATATGGGTTTATTTAAGGATATGGATGAACTTGATGACTTGGTCTCCTCGGCTAAGCCAAAAGATACAACCTATTTGATTCCTGCTTTTTCAGGGCTCGGTGCACCTTATTTTAGAGATGATGTGTCAGCAGCCTTTGTTGGAATGACACGGATGACGGGTAGAGCAGAGTTGGTAAAAGCGGGCTTAGAAAGTATCGCTTATCAGATCAATGCAGTCGTTAGTGCTATGAAATCTGTCTCTCACTTGCCAATCAAACGTATCAGTGTAGATGGCGGTCCTACAAAAAACGCTTATCTTATGCAATTTCAAAGCAATTTGGCTAATGCCGATGTTGATGTTGCAACTATTGAGGAAGCGTCTTGTACGGGAGTAGCCTATATGGCAGGTATGGCTGTCGGTTGCTATAGTGAAAACATTTTAGAAAAATTAACAAGCCGACGCATCAGCCCAGAAGAAGCTTTTCAAACCGTGAGGTTAGAGAAGTTGGAAGGCTGGGATAAAGCAGTATCTACCTTACTATAAAAAATAATCGCTTAGTTGGTAACTAGGCGATTATTTGTGCAGTGATGCTGAGTTTTTCTTTTCCAGGCGGTAATTGGCAGGAGTAGTTCCATATTTTTCTTGAAATACCTTGTAGTAAGTATTGAGGTTACTAAAGCCGACATGTAGAGCGATATCGTGGGTCGATTCGTTGCTATGAAGGAGGAGGGGGAGGCTTTCCTCCAATTTCTTTTGATTGACGAGCTGCTTAAAAGTTTGACTTGTCAATTTTTTTATGAGAGTTGAGAAATAACTGGGATTATAGCCGAAATGCTGTGCGCAACTAGTCAGTGTGACACTGCTATAGTGACGGTCAATATAGGCTAAAATATCAATAATGAGTTGTTGTTCTTGAACATTGCTTGTAATGCCGTTGGCTTCTACTGAAAAGGAACAAATCAGTTCAAAAAGGATGAGCTTGATGAACTGCGTTTTGATTTCAAGATGCAGCATAGATGGGTCGTAAACTTCACAAAGTAATTGCTCAAAGAGTAGGTGAATTTTTTCGGTATCTTTACCTCTGAAAAGCAGGTACTGATTATGATTTTGACTATCAGAAATAGCTTGAAAGAGAAATTGAGAGAGCTGACTAGCTTCTCTCACGCTATCTAAAAAATTATCCTTAAAAAACTGTTGACTGATATTGAGGCTGATAACAATATCAGTTTCTTGAGGGGCTTCTGTTGCATGCATTGTTTCAGTATCAACAATAATGAGATCCCCCTCTTCTAGTAAAATTTTTTTGTCATTGATGTATTGTGTACAGGAGCCATGGTAAATATAGTTGATTTCGAGTACGTCGGTAACATGGTTAGGAACGGGAGTAAAGCGACTCTGCTTCCGGATGAAAAATTCTGATATTTTGATATCAGAAAAGTGCTTAATCATTTCATCTTTTGAAAAACGATAGACTTTCTTATTGTTAATAGAAATTTGAGGATTGCCTGCATAAATGGCAGAGTTTCCAGTTTGTTTATAGTGTTGCTCGCTGGGAGTATAGGAATAAAGAGTTTGATTCAGTTCTTGAAAGTTCATAGTAATACCTAAAAAAATGATAAGAAAGATACAATGGATTGTTATTTATATTATAACATGAAAGCGCTACAATTTAAATAAATTAAGGAGGTAATAGAATAATCTAATAATCATTAACTAAAAAATAGATAGGAGAAAAAATGAACTACTTTGAACGTCAGCTTGATGACTTAGGTGCTTATGCAAAATATTATTTTCAAGAACCATCTTCTGAGATCGATTTAAACCGTATTTATCCAACAATAGTGATATGCCCTGGAGGTGCCTACTTTTGGACGTCATTTAGAGAAGATGACTCGGTGGCCTTGAGTTTCTTAGCTGAAGGTTTTCATGTGGTTGTTGTGCATTATGCGACAGAAGGTCTGAAAAAGATGGCTGGAGATACGATTGAAGTGTTGCCACAGAATCCTGTATCGGCATTTCCCAACCCCTTAGTTAGTTTAGCAAAAGCAGTTGCTTTTCTAAAGGAAAATGCGGAAGAATACCATGTGGATTTGGATTATGTAGTGGTGGGTGGTTTCTCTGCTGGTGGCAACGTTGCTGGGCATCTTGGAACTTTGTGGCATGAGGATTGGTTGCAAGCATTAGTTGGAAAGGATAAAGAATATTATCGTCCGACACATTTGTTGCTAGCCTATGCTGCCTTTGATGTTGCTCCTAATGTCAAAGAAGGAGAATTTAACAAAGTTGCCTTTGCGGCAACAGGAGAAGCCTATCCTAGTCAAGAGTTGCTAGACCAGCTAAACCCAATCAAGCATGTGACGCATCAAACGCCGCCAAGTTTTGTTTGGCATACTAAAGAAGATGTCTTAGTACCTGCGACTAACGCTTTATCATTCTGCCAAGAATTAGCTAAAGCAGATGTGGATTATGAATTACATCTTTTTAACAAAGGAAAACATGGTTTGGTATTGGGGGATTTACGAACTGGCTACAAATCTAGTAATCAGAACGCCCAAGTCTATAAATGGGTGGATTTATTTCTAGAGTGGCTGTATCCTATCAAAACGCAAAATGGTGGTTTTTATCCCCCTAAAGAAGGATAAATTAGAAGGAGTTACTATGTTTCAAGTTGCCGAAGATAGACGTCATTTTAAGAATGGTGGACAAGATAGGTTTTACTTGGCAGACACTTGCTGGTCCGCTTTTACAAATATCTCTGAAGAAGACTGGGAATATTATTTAGACTACCGAAAATCACAAGGGTTTAATGTCTTACAAGTTAATATGCTTCAACAATGGGATGCCAGTCAGACACATTTGAATATCAAGCCTTTTGCTGTCAACTCAGATGGTACCTTTGATTTTCAAACTTACAATGAAGCCTATTTTGAACGAGCCTACCGTATGTTTGAAAAAGCTTACGATAAAGGGTTGACGATTGCTTTAGTGTTGTTGTGGTCAAATTATGTTCCTGATACTTGGGCAAGTCAGATGCCAATTCCGCAATTAGGCATTTTTCCTAAAGACAAGGTGATGTCTTACGTTGACAAGGTCATGGATTTATATGATCGTTTCCACCCCATCTATGTCATCAGCGGGGATACGGATTTCCAGACTGATGAAGTGGTTGAAGATTATTATAATAAAGCACTTAACCGTGTTAAAGAAAATAATCCTAATGCTATAACGACACTTCACATTCGTGGACGAGAAGATGACCTGCCCCAACTCATAAAGGAAAATCCTAATCTTGATTTTTACATGTTTCAATCAGGGCATAATAGTGAGTTCCAAGCCATGTCTTATCAACTGGCTGAGGCTTTCTATGCTAAAGAACCTAAACGTCCTTTGCTTAATTCAGAACCTTGTTATGAAATGATGGGATATAGCCGACGAGTCTATGGCCGTTTCTCACGAGAAGATGTGCGTAAAGTGGCTTGGCAGAGCGTTTTGTCTGGAGCACATAGTGGTTTGACTTATGGAGCACACGGTATTTGGTCTTGGCATAATGGTCAGCTGGCGTTTGATTCTAGTGTTGGCGAGGCGTTTGAAAGCCCTTATGATTGGCACGATGCTTTGCATTTTAAAGGTGCTTGGGATTATGCTTATATTAGAGAGTTGGTAGAAAGCTATCATTGGTTTGATTTAGAGCCAGCTCAGCAGCTTTTGAAAAATGATACAAATGAGATTAGAGTGGCTCAAAATGAATCTTATCTTTTGGTTTATATTCCCTCAAATATCAAGCTCAAGTTGACTGGCGACTGGACGAATCACCAGATGACTTATCTTGATCTTGAAAATAAAGATAGGATGTCAGCGACAGCGCATTATGTTTCAGACAAGGATGAAACGCAAATTCTGATGCATCGTTTTACGAGAGATGCATTGCTTATCATTTGGAAATAATTATTATATTCACTAAAGGAGACAAAGATGGCTTACGAACAATTAGTAACCGACATTCTTGCTGCCGTAGGTGGTAAGGACAACATCACACGTGCAACACATTGTGCAACACGTTTACGTTTGGTCTTAAAAGACGAAAAAATTGTCGATAAAGAAAAAGTTGATGATCTTGACAAAGTAGCAGGCTCTGTATTTTCAGGCGGTCAGTACCAAGTTATTATTGGTACTAATGTGCCAGATGTTCATAAAGAATTTATCGCAGCCATGGGAGCACCAGAAGTTGATAAGGAAGTTAAGGAAGTTAAGGAAGAAAAGGATACGAATCTTTTCAATCGCTTCTTTAAGAGCTTAGTCGGTATCATGACACCTACCTTTGGTGTCATGGGAGCTGCGGGTATCATGAAGGGATTTTTAGCCCTTACTCTCGCTCTTGGTTGGCTTCAAGAAACAGATGGTACCTACCAAATTTGGTATTCTGTTGCTAATGCCTTCTTCTACTACCTGCCTATTTGGGTCGGCTATAATGCTAGTAAAGTGTTTGGAGGAAGCCCATTTATCGGTGCTATGTTGGCAGCTGGACTTGTTTACCCAGACATCGTAGCAGCTTATAATGATGGAACATCTTTGTCATTCTTGGGAGTTCCTGTTGTTTTGGTTAACTATACACAATCTCTTTTCCCAGCTATGTTAGCTTCTTGGGTTGCAGCTAAGTTGGAAGTTTTCTTTAAAAAAATCATGCCTGAAGTGCTCAAGCTGATGTTTGTTCCTTTCTTGACAGTTGCTATTGCAGCACCATTGACTTTCTTGGCAATCGGACCAGTTATGACTTGGGTTTCTAATCTCTTGGCTGACGTGGTTATGGCAATTTACGGCTTTAGCCCACTTATCTTTGGTATCATTGGTGGTGCTTTCTGGCAAGTGGTTGTTGTCTTTGGATTACATTATGCCTTTATTCCTGTACTTATCAATAATATTACAAATCTTGGTCAAGACCCAATCAATGCTGTTTTCCAAGTTACTGTATTTGCCCTTGCGGGAGCTGCAATCGGCTATGCCCTTAAAACCAAAAATCAAAACCAAAAATCTATGGGACTTTCAGTTGGTTTAACTGGTTTGCTTGGTATTACCGAACCAATCATTTACTCTATCGCCCTTCCAGTTCGTCGTCAGTTTGTATATGCATGGATTAGCGGTGGTATCGCTGGATTTATTCAAGCCCTTAATAGTGCGTTGATTTACAATTTTGGTAATGGTGGTGTCATGGCTATTCCGCTCTTTATCGCCCCAGATGGTAACTTGTCAAGTATGTATTCATTTATTATCGCAGCAGTAGTTGCTTTCTTTGGACCAATCATTCTTAACTTTATCTTCGGAACAGGAGAAAAAGCTGAGTAGGCTGCAAAATGTTTTAGATTTCCTGTCCAATATAATCTCCTTTGGACAGGATTTTTTGATAATTAGAAAGAGGTTTATATGGAGCAAATAAATCATCTTTATCCATTCTTCTGGCAACATAGTGAGGAAGAAGAGGTATTGGTTGAATATGTTGAAAAAATTTATCAATCTGGTATGAGGGCACTTTGTGTGGAGTCTCGTCCTCACCCAGATTTTGTCGGAGAAAAGTGGTGGAAAGATTTAGGAATCATTATTCGTGAATGTCAGAAGCGTGATATGAAAATTTGGGCGCTGGATGACTCTCATTTTCCAACTGGTTTTGCTAATGGCAAAATTAAGGAAAATTATCCTGATTATTTGAAGCAGTATTTGGCAATGAGGCGCTTTGATATTGTAGGGCCAATGAAAGGAGCACGAATTGACGCTTCACAATTGAAAGGACGTCCATGGGAAATTGGACAAGCTGAAATGATTGATGTCATTGGTGTTTATTTGGCAGAACGCTCTACAGGAAACCGGGCTGGAGATCCAATTAAAACAGAAACTTTAGTTGATATTACGGAAAATTTTCAAGGTGATACGATTTATCTTGATATTCCAACAGGAGATTGGAGTGTCTTTGTTGTTTTTTCAACACATGAAGGCGGTGAAGAAAGTACCAAAGATTATCTTAATCCGTTGGTTTCTGAAGCGACACAAATTTTAATTGGTGAAGTTTATGAAAAGCATTTGAAACATGTAGGACAATATTTTGGTGATACTATTACGGCATTCTTCTCAGATGAACCTCGTTTTGGAAATGTCAAGGGAACAGATGCAACAATTGGAAAAAAGGACATGGTTTTACCTTGGCGTCCTAAACTGGAAAAAGAATTAGAGTTTGATAATAAATTCTTACCACTTTTGTGGATACCAACAGATAATAAAGCTGAACGTGAAGTTCGTTACGCTTATATGGATTTAGTTACACGTGAGTATAATAAAAATTTCACCAAAGTTTTGGCTGATTGGTGTGAATTGCACGGCGTTGCTTATCTAGGTCACAATATTGAAGATAACGGTGCCCATGCTAGACTTGGTTACGGCACAGGACATTTTTTCCGTGGCCAAGAGGCACAACATTTTTCTGGGATTGATGTCATTGGTGGTCAAGTAGTTCCAGGAATGAATTATCATCATGATGCTTATCAGACTGGTGGTTCAAATGGAGAATTTTATCATTATGCCCTAGCCAAGTTGGGGGCTTCTGCGGCTGATTTATACCCTCATAAAAAGGGACGTGCTATGTGCGAAGCCTTTGGTGCTTATGGTTGGAATGAAGGTTTAAAAACAATGAAATGGATTGCTGATCATTTAATTGTACGTGGTATCAATTATCTAGTGCCTCATGCCTTTAATCCTAAAGAATATCCTGATTTTGATTGTCCACCTCATTTTTACGCTAGAGGAAATAACCCACAATATCGCTATATGACTTATTTCTCAGATTATGTCAATCGTTTGATGTCTATGTTTAGTGATGGAAGTCATAAAGCGCCAGTAGCACTCTTTTATCCAGCAGAATTTGAATGGGTTGGCGATTATATGCCAGTTGAAGTTCCAGCTCGTGTGTTGACGCAACATCAAATTGATTTTGATATTATCAGTAACGATTTGCTTCAAACGGCAAACTTTCAAAATAAAAAATTAGTAATTAACCAACATGAATTTGATGTTCTTGTAATTCCATATGCTGAGTATCTTCCAAAAGTTATAGTAAATGCATTGAATAATGTCCTTTTATCAGGAACTGAAGTGATTTTTTTGAAAGAATATCCTGAAAATGTTGCTGAACTTGTTAAGAAGCCACAACTTGCTAGTTTAAGTGAACTTCCTGGTATTTTAGAAAAGTCTGCTGAAATACGTTTGAGCAAACATTATCCTGAATTGGTCTATTACCATTATCAAAAAAACAGTAAAGATTATTGGATGTTTTTCAATGAAAGTTTAAGCCAAACTATTGATGCACAAGTTTATTTCCCATCTTCTAAAAAGCCAAGTTATGCTTATGACGCCTATGATGATGTTAAAAAAGAGATTGTTAACAATCAACTCATATTGGCGCCTTATCAAACCATTGTATGGGTTTTTGATAACGAAAACCATACTGAAATTTCTCAAGAAGAAAAATCAAACTTGGATGAAGCATTAACTCCAAATTGGGAAGTTGAATTAGCTTCAGCAAAAGAGTATCCTAAATTTAACGTCATTGGGAAAATGGCAGAACTAAAACCGATTAATACTTTACCAACATACGACCGTATTACTGGCACAGTAGCCTATACAGCGACAGTAAATTTGGAACATACGGAACAAATTTGCAAAATTGATTTAGGTGCCGTTTACGAAGTCGCTCAAGTCTTTATTAATGGTAAATCAGCGGGTGTTAGGATTGCCCCACCATACACTTTTGATGTCACTAATCTATTCCATGAGGGAGAAAATACGATTAGAATCGAAGTTACAAATACACTTGGAACACAGTTTAGAGGTGGATTAAACCAATACCTTTTGGTTGAACCATTTGGTTTGACTGAAACTGTAAAAATTGCAAGAAGAAAATAGGAAATATCAATTGTAACTAGATAACAAAAGAGGTTGAGAACGTTTTATCTCAGCCTCTTTAATTATCGATAACTTTATTTTGTTGTTTTTATATATATTTTGTTATAATCAAAAAGAAAGGGTTTTCTAAGGAGAACATATGATTAGTAATGAGGAATTGAAACGTTTAGTACGACTTTTACAAGTTGATTTAATCATTTTGAAAGGTAAAAATCCTAAGACTTTAAATGACCGTTTTAAAGTTAACCCTTTGTTGATAGGAAATTTTAGGGAAATGATTAGGATAAATCATCAAGATTATTTTGACTCTCTTTCTGGTTGTCCGAGTCTTTATCAGGATAGTTTTGGGGTTTGTTATAGTTATTTTGAATACAATGGAAAAGAATATTTTATAGGTCCAATGAGTCTAGTTTCTTTTCCTAGCGCTAGTTTGCGAACTTATCTTGACTTCTATGAATTAGAGAAGACAGATTTTCCAATTAAAACATTTTTATTAGATGATATTCTTGAGCTTGTCTCTTTGATTGCGTCTTTAGTGACAGGGAATATTTGGAAAACAGAAGATTTACTGACATGTAATCGTGACAATGTCATTATATCTAATGAAAATAGTGTTCAAGGAGATTATCAAATTAAAGTTGAAGAGCTTATTGAAGCACATCATACTTATCAAGAGGAGCGTCATCTTTTAGAATATGTCAGACAAGGAGCTGTTGAAGAGGCACTTGCTTATCAAAATACGTTGGATAAATCAATTGGGCGTTTGTCTAATCGTGAAGTAACGCACTGGCGTAATCTTGCTATTGTTGCGATAACGTTGACAACGAGAGCAGCTATTGATGGTGGTTTACCACCATCAATAGCTTATAAAATTAGTGATTCTTATATCAGACAATGTGGTGATAAACAAACTATTGCGCAGTTAATTAATGTTAGAAATCAGGCTGTTACAGAATTAACTGAAAATGTTCGAAAGGAACAGAAAATCCTATCACAATCAAGTTATATTAAAGCTAGTACAAATTACATTCATAAACATTATCGTGAAAAAATATATCTAGAAGAAGTAGCTGATTTTGTAGGACTGAGTTCTACTTATTTTTCTAAATTATTTAAAAAGGAGGTTGGAATTTCTTTTCAACAATATGTTATACGTATACGATTAGAATATGCTGCTAATCTTCTTCGTTATTCAAATGAGAGTATTACTGTTATTTCAGAGTATGTTCATTTCCCGTCACAAAGTTATTTTGGACGTTATTTTAAAGATTTTTATCATATAACACCAAAGGAATATAGAGATTTATATCATATTTCTGACAAGAATTAAAATAGTTTTTAGAGGCAAAATAAGTACAAAAATAACAAAAAGAAGATATATAAGATGCTGCGAAAAAGTTAACATATAAAATGTAAACGATTTCTATAAAGGAGAAAGAAAATGATTAATTTCGCAACAACTCATAATGATCCTGATAAAACATTGAACTGGAATGAACGTCTGGGTTATGGTTCAGCAGCTCTTGGATTTAATATGATAAATGGTATCATTGGAACCTTTTTAACAGTTTATTTTACAAATGTTGCTATGTTGGATGCAGCGATTATTTCTGGTATCATTGCTATTTCCAAACTATTTGACGGAATATCTGACTTGATTGTTGGTAGAATGGTTGATAATACACACTCGAAAATGGGAAAGGCTAGACCCTGGTTACTACGGATGTGTGTTCCATTTGCAGTAGCGACAGTATTACTATTTTTTGTTCCTTCTAATTTTCCTATGGCATTAAAATATATTTATGTTTTTATCATGTATAATTTGGTAAATACAGTGTGTCTGACAGCTATTCAAGTACCATTTTATGCTTTAATTTCTTTGCTAACCCGTAATAGTTATGAACGTGGTTTTTTAGGAAATATTCAACAAATTTTTCAAACTCTAGGGAATGTTTTTATTAATTCTGTTTTTACTATTTTATTGACAAAATTCTCTAGTAGTGCTGATACTTATATGACACAACAAGCTTTTACTTTAACGGTTAGTTTAGTTTCTGTTTTAATGGTTATCGCTGTACTTATCTCAGTCTTTTCAACGAAAGAACGAGTTGATGATAAACCATCAGGTGATGCCGAAAAAGTTGAAGATAAAGTACCGTTTGGAGTAGCTGTAAAAGCTCTTCTATCTAATAAATATTGGGTGATGATGTTCTTTGCTATGTTAGCTATCTTTTTTGTCATTATTTTCTATTCAATTGGTGGTGTTTATTATGCTATCTATATTCTTGGAGATATGGGACAAGTTAGCTGGATGAACAACGCCATTTCTATTGCCCAGTTTGCCATTATGTTTGCTACACCATTCTTCATGAAACGTTTTGGGAAATGTCCAATTTATGCAGCAGGTATGCTTTGTTTAACGCTGGGTTTTCTTGGTTTTAGTCTTTTTGAAAATAGCGTGCCAATGATGATTTTCTTTAATGCTCTCAAAGGGATTGGTCTAGGGATGTCTGGCGGTATGGCGATGGGAATGGTTGCTGATTCCATTCTTTATGGTCAATTGAAAACAGGTGTAGATGCTGTTGGGCTAGGAAATGCAGGGGTTTCAGCTGCTCAAAAGATTGGTCTTGGTTTGGGTCAAGCTATCTTTGGTTGGGTTCTATCAGGAGCTGGATTTGATGCCTCACTAGATACTAAAGGAATTGCACAACCAAACACTGTTTTGACAGCTATTCGTATGATGTATAATTACATTCCAATGATTATGTGTGCAGTAATTTTCGTTATGATGCTTGTTTTCTTTAATCTCGAAAAAGATTTAAAAGCTTTAAAAGTTGAAAAAGGCATTATTGATTAAAAGTGGAGTGAGAAGATGTTAAAAGAAGTAAACAATCGACCTCGTACTATTGTTACAACTGATGGCGAAGTCGATGATATGAATTCGCTGATTCGATTTTTATACTATGCAAATGAATTTGATGTTGAGGGAATTATTTTAACAAGTTCCATTTTTCATTATTCTGGAGATGAAAAAGCAGATATAGCACCTTATCGTTGGACTGGTACGCAATGGTTAGAAGAATTCTACCAAGCATCTGAAGCGATTTTGCCTAACTTGCAAATTCATGCCAAAGGCTATCCGAGTGCAGATGATTTACGTCGCGTCACAAAAATTGGAAATATTAGTAATAAAGATGAAATGACTGAGGTAACAGAGGGCTCAGAGTGGCTTGTTAAGAAATTATTGGATGATGATGACCGTCCAATTTACATTCAAACCTGGGGCGGAACAAATACAACTGCGCGTGCTCTAAAAACTATCGAAGAGACCTACAAAGATAGCTCTGACTGGGATAAGATTCAAAAGAAAGTGTATGATAAAGCCGTTTTAGTTATTATCTTAGACCAAGATGTGACACTACGAAATTACATTCAAGTTGCTTGGCCAAAACTCTCTATCATTAAAGATGGTCATAACTTTTGGCATTTTGCTTACGGTTGGAATGACCATGAAGTTCAGTACAATAGCTTTTTGAAAGGAACTTGGTTACGTGTAAATATTCAAGCTAACCATGGTCCGCTTTTGGAGAAATACGCTCTTGTCGGCGATGGAAAATGGATTGAGGGAGAAATTGAGGAAGCACAATTCACCAGTGAAGCCTACATGCAGCAACATCCAGAATTGGAGCGTTATGATTTTCTTTCAGAAGGAGATTCCCCATCATTTTTAATGTTATTTAAAAATGGTCTACAAAATCCAGAACATCCTGAATACGGTAGTTGGGGTGGTCGATTTGTGAGAGATGAGTATGGTCATTTTATTAATCAAGCTTTTGATTATAATCCAATTTCTGGTAGATATGAGACTGAGTACTCATTGATTCGTTGGTTTGATGAGTTACAAAAAGACTTTGCTGCTAGAGCAGATTGGGGAGTGTCTTCAGATTACTCACAAGCTAACCATCAACCTCAAGTAGAAGTGCTTGAAGGAAATCAATTATTTGTAAAAGCAGGTGATAATATTGAATTGCATGCCAAAGCTAGTGACCCTGATGGTGATGATTTAACTTATCGTTGGTGGGAATATAGTGAAGCAGGAACTTATAACAACTATAAGATTGACAAGGACTATGTTGTTGAAAAGTATGCTGGAGAGTATAAAATTGGCTCTTATCTTAAGAACCAATCTTATATAGCATCACAAGTTGAACTTGATGTCGCAGAAGATGGTCAATCAGTTCGAGTCGTTATACCTCAAGATGCTAAATCGGGTGATACAATTCATATCATTGTATCTGTCACTGATAATGGGAAACATACATTGACAAGTCATCAGCGTGTGATATTAGTAGTAGAATAAGGAGAGTTAATGAAACTAATAGATCTAAAAATAAATGGGATGGTAGAACCTATTGGGTATGATTTTACGGATTTGCGAGTTGCTTGGAAAGTCGCTGACACACAAGGAATAATGCAAACAAAAGTCTGTATCGAATTATCTGATAGCACTGATTTTTCCAAGGTTTTAACAAGTATTGAGGGAAATGATTTATCACAAACTGGTACTGTAATTTCATATGACTTATTGCCAATGACTCGATATTATGTCCGTGTGAGCGTTACGGATGATTTGGAAAATATAGCTAACGCTCAGACATTTTTTGAAACGGCAAAAGACGAAATTTGGACAGGACAATGGGTGACAGGAAATGAAGACAAAAACACACATATTGTTCTTCAAAAATCATTTCATCTAGATGATAAAGTTTCTAAAGCACGACTTTATATTTCTGGGTTAGGACTTTTTGATACTTCTCTAAATGGAGACAAGATTGGTGATGAGGTGTTAGCACCATATTATAGCCGTTATCCAGATGAAGTTCAGTATCTAACTTTTGATGTTACTGATGCATTAAAAGCCAAAGACAACGTGCTTGAGATTGCTCTTGGAAACGGTTGGTATAAAGGAAGATTTGGTTTAAATGGTCAAAAAGAAAATTTTGGTTCAGAATTTAAAGCAATCGCAGAGCTACACCTAACTTATGAAAATGATGAAAAAGCAATTATAGTAACAGATAAGACTTGGTCTTATCACTTAAGTCAAACACAGCTTAGTGATATTTATGATGGTGAAGAAATTGATTTTAATATCGATGATTCGGGACTAAAACCAGTTAAAGTAACTAGTCAAGAAGGAAAACTAATCCCACGCTATAGTCTACCAGTAAGAGAACAAGAAGCTCTAAAAGTTAAAGAAGTTATTCAAACACCAGCTGGTGAGACTGTTCTTGATTTTGGACAAAACTTTGCTGGTTATGTGGCAGTCAAATCAAAACAACCAAAAGGAACACGTGTCCTTTTAGAATTTGGTGAGATTTTACAAGATGGTAATTTCTGTCATGATAACTATCGTTCAGCTCGCTCAGAATTCGCCTTTGTCTCAGATGGTCAAGAGCGTTTGGTTAAACCACGTTTTACTTATTTTGGTTTTCGTTATGTGCGCGTGACTGGCTGGGTTGGCAAGCTTAACTCATCTGATTTTGTGGGGATTGCCTTATATTCAGATATGAAAATAACTGGTTCGATTGAGACAGGGCATAAAGGCGTCAATCAACTTTTCTCAAATACTCTTTGGGGGCAAAAATCTAATTTTATCGATTTTCCGACAGATTGTCCGCAACGTGATGAACGTCTAGGTTGGACAGGTGATGCTCAAGTTTTCTCTGGAACAGCAAGTTACAATATGGACACAGCTGCTTTTTATAATAAATTCCTTCATGATTTACGGACTGAGCAAGTCAAATATGATGGGATTTTGCCAGGCGTTATTCCTGTTTTTGAACCTGAACGTATCATTTTTTCAAGTGTCTGGGGAGATTTAGCAACGATTTTGCCAACGGTTCTTATGGAACACTATGGCGATAGCGTGGCGCTTTCACACTATTATCCAATGATGAAAGATTGGGTAGATAAAATCACAAAAGAGGATAAAAAACGTGGGCAACGTTACCTTTATGATTTTGGTAATCAGCTTGGAGACTGGCTTGCCTTAGATGGTAGAACGTCACAAAGTATGGAAGGTGGTACTGACACTTACTTTATCGGCTCTTGCTACTATGCTATGTCTGTTAAAATGACAGCTGATGCAGCCAAGATTTTAGGAAATGATTCTGACTGTGCTTATTACAATGACCTTTATGAAAAAATTCGTAGCGCTATTTTAGCAGAATATTTTTCAGCGAGTGGTCGTTTGGTATTTGATACGCAAACAGCTTATATTGTTGCTTTACATACTGGTATTTACCGAAATCATGAGCGCTTGGTAACTGATTTAAAAACACGCCTTTATAAAGACTGTTATCGATTGACAGGTGGTTTTGTTGGTGCGCCATTAATGTGCCGTGTATTTGCTGAAAACGGCTTGATTGATGAAGCGTTTTATTTCTTAACTCAGCCAGAGTTTCCAGGTTGGATGCATTGTGTTGACCTTGGAGCAACAACAATTTGGGAACGTTGGAATTCCGTTCTTGATAATGGAAAATTAAGCGGAAAAATGATGAATTCACTTAATCATTACGCTTATGGTGCGGTTGTTGAATTCTTGTATCGAAATGTTGCAGGTCTAAAAGCAGCTCAAGCAGGATTTAAGTCTATTGACTTTGCTCCTCAGTTAAGTGCCAAACTCCAACGTGTTCAGGTGACTTTTGATTCACCATATGGTATCTATCAATCTAGCTGGGAAATTTTAGCAACTGGTGAGGTGACAGTTAGCTTAGATGTTCCTTTCAATGCTAGCGCAGAAGTTCATCTTCCTTATTATTCTGGTGAAAGAATTGGCAAGGTGACTAGTGGTCATTATGAATGGCAATATCAGCCAACAAAAGAAGTGCGAAGTAAATTTAATCGCAATAGCATTGTGAAAGATTGGCTAAAAGATAGTCGAGCAAAAGAAATCATCAAAAAAGAGTCGCCTTTGTTAGATTATTACTTAATGACTGGTAACGAAGATTTCTTGTATGAAAGTCTTGAAACATTGCCAAGTAAGGATTATATGGGATTCACTAAAGAAGAAGTTACGCGTTTAGAAAAAGGGATTCTATCGATTTTTGAGGAGATGTTATGACAAATTATTATCAAGTTGAAAAAGTAAATCAACATGTTTTAGCGATTAAAAGTTTGGGTGGGGAGTTTGTTTACCTAATTCTTGGAAAAAAACGCGCCCTTTTAATCGATACCTGTGTAGGAATAGGTCATCTAAGACAATTTGTTGAAAGCTTAACTGATTTACCGATTACGGTTGCGCTGAGTCATGGTCATGTTGACCACGCTATGGGTGCGCCTGAATTTGAAGATGTTTATCTTAACCCACTTGATTTGCCGATTTATCAAAAAATGTGTGGCGTTGAGACACGTTTAGATTATTTAAATGTCACTTTACCTTGTACATTAGAAGAAAGTATGAAAGAAACGCTTCTTGAAGCGAAGCCTAATTATGAGTTTAAACCATTAGAAGACGGTCAAGTGTTTGATTTGGGTGACTTGCACGTTGCAGCTTATGCTTTTCCTGGTCACACACCTGGTATGATGGCTTTCTTAATTGCTGAAGAAAAAATCTTGATTTTGGGAGATGCTTGTAATAACTCTACGTTCTTATTTGATGAAGATGCTTGTGATGTAGAAACTTACCAGAATGCTTTGAAGTCAATTAAAGAAAGACTAAACGGTAAGTTCAAGCGTGTTTTTATTAGCCATCATGACATGGAGGTTTCAGTTGATATTTTAGATAATATGCTTGGGGTTTGTGATGATATCATGACTGAAAAATCTGATGATTTACCATTTCATTTTATGGGAATTCAAGCTTATATTGCTAAAGCATGTGATGAACGTTTTTGTCGCAAAGATGGAAAAGATGGGAATCTGATTTATAATAAAACAAAAATTTCTGCCAAAAAGGAGAAGATATCGTGACTTACCTTGCTATTGATGTTGGAGGAACATTTACTAAATATGCAGTCATGACTAAAGAGGGAAAGTTTTTAGAAAAAGGCAAATTTCCAACGGTAAAAACTAGCAGTTCAGATTTTTTAGACAGCATTTTTCGATTGTATCAAAATTGTGAAGATGTGAAAGGAATTGCTATTTCAACTGCGGGTGTTGTCGATAGTGAAGCAGGGGTGATGCTTACTGGTGGTTCGCTTGATTTTATTGAAAACTTACCAATTGCATCAGTTTTAAGCCGAAAATGCCAGATACCTGTTTCTGTTGAAAATGATGCTAAGTGTGCGGCTTTAGCAGAATTATGGCAAGGTTCTTTATCAGATTGCCAAAATGCTGTTGCTATGATATTGGGCACAGCCGTTGGTGGTGCGGTGATTATTGACCGAAAAATTCTGAAGGGCAAGGATTTATTGGCTGGAGAGTTTTCTTATATCATGACAGATAGCACAGATAGTTTTAACTGGAAAAAGAACTTTGCTATCAACGGCGGTGTACCAGGACTTCTTCAATTGGTTGCTGATGCTAAAAATATTCCTCACTCAGAAGTATCTGGAGAATTAATTTTTGAATGGATTTCAAGTGGTGATGAAATTAGTCTTGAATGTCTAAGACAATACGCACGTTTATTAGCAACCCAAATTGTTAATCTTCATTTTGTTATTAATCCAGAGCGTTTTACTATCGGCGGAGGAATCAGTGAGCAACCCTTGTTGATTCAGTTAATCAGAGAAGAAATAGCTAAAATGATAGCAAATTATCCTTTTGATATTGCGAGTCCAGAAGTAGTTATCTGTGATTTTCATAACGATGCCAATCTGCTGGGCGCATTATATGTATTCTTAAATAGTCAACTATGAAAAATCAGATAGGATGATGTGGTTAAGAATTCATTAAGTTTAAACGATTATATTATAAACAATCCTAAAACTTTTCTTTTTCATAATCTCCAGAGAAGCAGGGTCACGAGAGTGTGGCTCTGCTTTTTTGATGTCTTAACTATAGTAAAGACCTGAGGAGTTTTTCCTCAGGTCATTTTTCTACTTAATTTTTTTACGGCTGGCTTTGGTGATGGTCATTACAGCATCGCCTGTAACGTAGATACCTTGGACGTCCCCAGTATTTAAAGCGGCTATTGCTTCGTTTGAGAAGTGCATAGCATTAATAGCGAAGCTGATTTCTTGGTTATTGCTTGTCGCTTTGAAAATCTTGCTGTCCTTGGTATTTGTAATACTAAGTGTTTGTGGTAAGTCAGAAAGTTCACCGATTTTTTCGTTGACTTCTAAATCAAGGACTTTAATGTGTTTGTAAATCGAAAACTTATTATTTTGAGTTTTCTCAAGCGTGAGTGTGGCATAGTGATCATTATTAATCATAATTGCTAAACCAAAAGCACCATTATTGGGGTGACTTTCTGTGCTAATGTCAACTTGGAAAATTTCTGCGTGTTCTGTCTGGCGTACTGCAAGAAAGCTTGGTACTCCGAGGGTTTCAAGTTTTTCAGATGAGCCAGTGAGGCTTAGGGCATTATTTTTGATAGTGATTCGATTAGCTAAGCTATCACGCAAACTGAGCCATTCAGGATTAAGTTCAGAAGTTTCAAAGGTATCGACAAAATCAGTGAATTTTTGCGGTGAAAGTGTTTGAGCATGTTCTGGGAAATTCGTCATATTGACAGTGTCAGTTGGAATTCCATTGTTGATAAGAGGCCATTCTCCTGACCAATCCACGGGGTACAAAAGTGTTTCACGACCAATATTGGTATACTGGACGAAGCCAACTGTAGCTGGTCGTGTGCCAAGGCAAGTTAGCCACCAATTACCAAGTTGATCTTGAAAAAGGTCAGCGTGTCCAATGTTTTGAAGAGCTTGCTCGGCACGATCACGATTGGTAAAGAGTGGATTATTTGGTGCAGCTTCATCGTAAGGTCCCCAAAGATTTTTGCTTCGAAACATGGTAATCATATGACCAAGTCCAGTTCCCCCTTCAGCAAGTAGAAGGTAGTAGTAATCACCTTGTTTGATAATGTGAGGTCCTTCAACATCACGTCCACCAGAGCCATAAGAAAGAATCTCAGCTTGTCTAAGTGTCTGACCAGTTGTGATATCTATTTCGATTTGACGAATGGCTTTTTGATCGTTTTCGAGGTAACCAGTGAATTGGATATAAGTTTTATCACCTTCAAAGTATAAGTCAGGGTCTATACCTGGAAATTCAACTTCAATTCGATTATTTTCCCAAATAACGCTTTCTTTATCAGGGCTTAATTTCCCGCGAATAATAAAGTTTTTCCATTCAGCAAAATTTGTGGTAATAACGTAGAAGTAACCTTCATGGTATCGAATGCAAACGGCAAAAATTCCTTCGTTTGACTTTGCTTGTCGCAAATCAGCTTGGGCATGATTTCGCGTAATGCTAGGTAATTTTTCCCAGTTGAGTAAGTCTTTTGATTTTGACAAAGCGATTCCAGGATAGTATTCAAAAGTTGAGTTAACGAGATAAAAGGTATCATCGACACGAACGATAGATGGGTCTGGGTACATGCCACGGACAATTGGATTTTGGTAAGAAGTAGTAGTCATCATAAATTCCTTTCAATAAAAGCCGAGTGATTAACTCGGCGATGTTTAGTTGTGATTGTAAGTTTTCCAAGCTTCTAGAATATCTTGATAATTTAAATCAGCTGTGTTGTTAAAGCGTTTATTAGCATGCTTGAGTTCATCTCCGCCTACACCGATAGAGACACTTCCAGCTGTATTGATGGCAGTGATGCCAGCAACGGAATCTTCAATACCTACGCAATCATAAGGAGAGATGCCTAGAGCAAAGGCTGCTGCTAGAAAAATATCTGGAGCAGGTTTGCCACTGGTAATCTTAGCAGGGTCTGCGATAGCATCGAATGTATCCGCCAGACCAAGTTTTCTTAAAATCAATGGACCATTTTTACTAGCGGAAACAAGAGCGATTTTGACACCATTTTGTTTTAAATCAACAAGGAGTTCAGGTATTCCTGGGAGAATATTTTTATGGGATAAATTGTCCAAGGCATGAACGTAGAGCTGATTTTTTTCAGCAGCTAAAGCAACAAAGTCTTCATTAGAAAGCTTAATGTCAAGGTAATTAAGGATGGTTTTTAAAGAATCTTCGCGGCTAACCCCTTTTGTTTTTTCTTCTAATTCATCTGGTAAGTCAGCGTCAAAATGTGTTTTTACTAATTGACGCCAAGCTGCAAAATGGTAAACGGCTGTGTCAGCAATAACACCATCAAGATCAAATAAAGCACCTTTCATGACTTAGTCCTTTCTTTGAGAGATGACGGGTGTTGCTTCAAGAAGGTCGGCGATTTTAGCAAGATTTTCTTGAGAGATAGTGATAAATGGTAGAATTTCATTTAATTTCTTAAGTGATAATTTACCAAGGCCACCATTAAGAGCATCTGGGTCATTACGGAAGAAATCAAGAATTGGGTCAATCTGGTCAATTTTTTCAATTAGATAAGGATCTGCCATGATTTCAGCAGCAGAAGTTTCAGCAGAATAACGTTCGATGTAATCTTGATTTGGTTGGTAGCTGATAGTATAAGTTCCAGCAGTCAAATCAAATTGTCCACCAATGCGCTCGTGATTGTTAATCATTATAGTAATTTTCTCAGAACGTGGTAGGTTTACATGAGCTGTTGTTCCAAATGGAATACTAAGAGTCATGCTAATCGTGTGGTTGTCGTCTGTTTCAATTTCGTAGGCGACAGCGATTTTTCCATATGATGAGTTGTAGTAGCCATTCACTTTGTTTAGGCGAGCATCAAATTCTGGTGCTAAATCAAATTCGTGATAACCTTGTTTAGGATTTCTAATACCTAAAACGTATTTATAAGCCCATTCCATGATGGCGCCAATTGAATAGTGGTTTAGGGAATTCATACCTTCAGGGTTCATAGAGCCGTCTGGCATGACAGAATTCCAACGTTCCCAAACTGTTGTCGCACCGAGGTTTACGGCATAAAGCCATGATGGGTAATCTTCATGCAAGAAGATAGTTGTTGCTAATTTGTGGTGACCATATTTTGAGAGCATTTGGTTGGCGTAAGGAGTACCGATAAAACCAGTTTTTAGATGATTATCATCTTTACCAAGACGGTTAACAAGGTCACTGACAACTCGGCTCGTTTGTTCATTTGGAATAAGGTCAAATTGCAGAGCAAGAGCGTAAGCTGTCTGAGTATCGATTGTCAAACGACCATTTTTTGAAATGTATTCATCGCAAATAGCGGTTTTGATTGCTTGAGAGAGTTCAGCGTATTTTGTTTCATCTGCAGTATTTCCCATTAGTTTCGCAGTTTTTGAGACGATATAAGCTGAGTAATAGTAATAAATAGATGCGATAAAATCTTCGTCTGTTTTTCCTGTTGGCATAGCTGGATTTTCACCATCTAAAGCTAGCCAGTCACCGAATTGGAAACAATGTGTCCAAAGATTTGGGGTTGAAGTGTTGCGAGTAATCCAGTCAACCCAATCACGCATGGCGCCATAATGTTCTACTAAGATACTTGCATCACCCATTGCTTGATAAGCATTCCATGGCACAAATGTTGTTGCGTCGCCCCAGATAGCTCCTCCACCGTCTTTGTTGCCAAAAGCAGGAGCGTACATTGGCGCACGACCGTCATTTAGTTTTTGTTCAATAGCGACATCTTTTAAGAATTTGCGATAGAAAGCATAAGCGTTCATGTTTAGAAGGGCTGTGTTTGAAAAGACATTGGCATCTCCAGTCCAACCTAGGCGCTCATCGCGTTGTGGGCAGTCTGTTGGCGAATCAACAAAATTACTCTTTTGACCCCAGATAACGTTTTGGAATAAGCGATTGACTTTGCTATTTTGAGTGGTAATGTTACCAGTGCTTTCCATATCAGAGTAAATCACATCAGCTTTAAAATCATTTGGATTAAGGTTATCAATGCCTTCAACTTTCATGTAACGATAGCCGTAGTAAGTAAAGCTAGGTTGTACCCATTTTTCAACTCCGTCTGAAATGTATTCAAATGCTGCGCGTGCTGTGCGGAGATTATCGCGGTAGAAATTACCTTCTTGCAAAATTTCACCAACTTGAAGGTAAATTTTAGTACCTTTTGGCGCACGGTTGTAAAAACGGAAAAGTCCAGCGTGGTTTTGTCCAAAATCAAGCACGGTTTCTCCAGCAGGTGTTTGAATCACTTCTTTGACATCAAGGGTTTCTTTGACAACCAGTGGAAGACTAAGTCGGTCAGATAGGATACTTTTATCTGCATCGCTGATAACAACAGGTTGCCAATCGTTGATTTCAAGAGTATCATCACGGTCTTCACCATAGTAAATAGAAGATTTTGTGACTTTACCAGCAGTTGTTTCCCAACTTGAATCGGTAGTGATTACTTCGTGACTACCATCTTCATAGTCAATATGATATTCTGCAATAGCGCGATGTTGGTCGCCGTAAATGCAATCTACACCCTCGATAAAGCCATAAGGACCTTTAAACCACCCGTCAGCTGTTGAAATAAGGCATTCGTGATTACCTTTTTGGAGAGCATCTGTAACATCATAAGTTTGTAGTTGAATCCATTGTGTGTAGTCGTCAACGCCTGGAGCTAAAAATTCATTGCCCACTTTTTTGCCGTCAATAAAGGTTTCATAAACACCAAGGGCAGTCATGTAAAGGCGTGCTTTGGCAACTTTTTTAGAAATGCTGATATTTTTACGGAAAAGTGTGTTTTGAATTGTTTTGTCATTATTGGCAATCCATTTTGCTTCAAAAGCTTCAGTCATTTTTCCTGTTTCAAAATGAGAGCTAGCACTAACAATCTCGCCAGATTCACGTTTGAGGTTAATGATAACATCGTATCTTGTGCGAGGAGTTAATGGAAAATCTGGCTCAAAAACATTATTATCATAACTTAAAAAGTCTGTTTGATAATCTATTTGTTTTTGGTGCTTGATAATGAGTTGTTTTTGAATGGTTTCACTTGTTTCAGAGTTGATTTTAAAACTGATGTGAAACTTATCTAGCAGAAATCCTAGAGGTTCTGTCATATGGTTAATACTAATAGCTGTTATTTTCATAAGTTATCTCCTTAAAGTGCTGCATTAAAATCACCGCAAGTAGGGTCAACAGGGCTAATACCTTCGAAGTTTTCTTGCCCAGTCATTTTACGAATAATTGCTTTAATATTAGCTGGAGTTCCAGTGTAAGCGTTGATGTAGGTTGAGAGATAAGGAACATCGAATAAGTGATAAGGGTTTGCAGTTGAAACAAAAACTGTCGGAATGGCTTTTGCAAACCATGGCGCATTGGCAGCCATGAGATGAATCCAATCAAGTCGTGTTGTGGTTTGGTTAGAAGCAGTTTCGACATTAGCAACGTAAAAAGCAAGGTCGAATTTTTCTTTTAAATCAGCGACACCTTCTTCAAACATTTCGTGGAAGTCCATTTGATAAAGCGAAACGTCAAAACCAACTTTTTTGAGTTCTTCTTTAAACAAATCTGTAACTTTTCCACCTTCTTTAAAACCACCATCGTCAGAGTCTCCAAGGACAATTAAACGAACACGTGGTGTTTTAGCAGGTGAGATAGGAAGAAGATGGTCACGGTCTTTAACAAGTGTGACAGATTGTTTAGCGATTCTTTCCGTGATTGCTTGGTATTCGTTAGTTTTAAGAGTTAATGTTTCAGGGATTGTAATTCCAAGTTCACCATCCGTCGTTAGTACTTTTTGAGAAACTTTTGTTGCAAGGATGCGAGTTACCGCCTCATCAAGTCGTTCTAGAGAAACGACGCCAGTTTTGACTGCAGTTGTGATGGCTTTATAGTCTTCATCGATATTTTTATTAAAGAGAATCATATCAACACCAGCGTTGATGGTAGCTGGGAGCAGTTCTTCACGGGAAAGGATAACATTGTAGCCAACCATAGCAGTTGCATCAGTCATTGCAAGTCCATTGAAGCCAAGTTCTTGGCGTAATAAGCCGTTGATGAGTAATTTTGATGCAGAAGCTGGACGAAGATCTTGGTCTTTGATGCCTGTTTGCAATTTGCGCTCCCAAGCTGGTTGATAGATATGCCCAATCATAACAGTTGAAATGCCTTTGTCGATAAAGGTTTTATAAATGTGCCCGTATGTATTTGACCAGTCATCAGCTGATAAACTATTAATACTTGAAAGTAAATGCTGGTCACGCTCATCAACACCATCACCGGGGAAATGTTTGATAACAGGAATGACTTGGTTTTCTTCTAAACCTTTTCGTTGTGCTTGTGCCATACGGAGAACACGCTTAGGATCAGAACCGAATGTTCGTGTGTTTGTAATCGGGTTACGGAAGTTATTGTCGATATCAACGATAGGAGCAAAAGACATGTTGCAACCAACTTGATTGGCTTCATATCCTGCTATACTACCTAATTGAAAAGCGGCATCGGTGTTGTCAGTGGCTGCCATTTGCATTGGCATTCCAAGCCAAGTTCCTTCATTTACGATACCATTTCCACCAGATTCTAGGTTAGCTGCAAAAAAGAGAGGGTATTTACTGCGGCTTTGAATCTGTTTGATTTGGCGTTTGATATCTTTTGCTGGGCCAGGTCGAAACATCATGCCGCCTGGTTTGTATTTATCGATAAATTCATCAAGGTTAACGGTGTTTTCATCTTGACCAATGACAAAAAATAATTGCCCGATTTTTTCATCAACTGTCATTTGATTAACTTGTTGGTAAACATAGTCAATCTCATCTTTTGTTAAATAATATGGATTTGTAGTCAAATCAATCATAATTTTTCTCCGATTCTAAAATGTTTACGCTTACAGTGTATCTCAAAAAAAGAAGCGATACTATTGCCAAATTTAAGTACTTTTGTGTCGATTTCACAGATTTTTAAAAATGACCTTGTACTTTGATTTTATTTTACGTAAAATAAAACAGAAACATAATCGAAAAAATCGATATGATTGATTAATGACTTGTAAAAAGGCGATTTTTTAAAGGAGGCATTCGAAAATGAATGACAATATTTTAAAAATTCTACGAAAAAATAATCAAAATCCAATCGAATGGGATAAGGTAAAAGATGGATTTAATGCGGATATTGCAGGTTATTATAACGATGAGCCTGTTTATAAGTTCTTTCAAACTTTGACAGATGATTTGGAAGTGACAGCTAGTCCTATCGCAATCTCTGTTCAGCCAGTTGAGTCTTATATTCCTTTTCATGTTCATAATTATGTCGAAATTGTAGTTCCAATTGTCGGCTCTTGCCTCTTTGAGACGCGTAATGGAACTGTCGAAATCGGAGAAGCAGATATCATGATTGTGGGGCGAGGAACGATTCATCGTGTCCACGATATTTCTCCAGAAACAATTGTTGTAAACATTGCTTTGAAGCCGTCTGCCTTTTCATTCAATGATTTGAATTTTATGCTGCAGCCAGGTGGTGGACAGAGTATTTCAAATTTATTGTTTACAATTTTAAATAATGAAAACTACGGTGATGGTCAGCATAGTCTTTTTAAAATTCAACATGATAGCAAAATTGTTGCCTTGATTCATGACACGATTGAAGAATATTATCAGAATGATATTCAAGCTAACCAGATTATTCATTTTAATATTTTAACGCTCTTTTCACGCTTGATTCGACAATTTTACCATACCGATTATTCGTTAGAACAGACGAAAAAACACCAAAATATCTTGATGCCGATGCTTTTGTATATTGAAGAACATTATGCGTCTATCACATTAGAAGAGATGGCTGATTATTTTAGCTTTAATCCTAATTATCTGTCATCTTACTTAAAGAAGAATATTGGAATGACCTTTATCAAATTAGTTCATTTGCAACGTGTTAATGTGGCTGCTGAGTACCTACAGTATACCAAAGCTTCGATTGAGCAGATTTCTTTAAAAGTTGGCTATGAGAATCCGTCATATTTTTATAAAATGTTTCGAAAAATTTTAGGTCTATCGCCAAAAGAATATCGCTTAAAAAATAGTTAAAGCACAGAATTAGATTTCCTGTGCTTTTTTGATGCGGTATTGCTTTGGAGAGAGTTGAGTGTTGCTTTTAAAATAATGGTAAAAATAATTTTCAGATGAAAACCCAAGGGCGTCAGCGATTTCAGCAACCGTCAAATCAGTTGTTTCGAGAAGTTGCTTTGCTTTTTTAATTCGAATAGCTTTGGCATAGTTGATAATCGTCATGTGACAATGCTTTTTAAGCAGTCGGTTGAGGTATTCTGAATTATAGTGTAGCGTTTCTTCGATTTTTTTACGGGAAATATTTCCATAATGCGATTCAATCAAACGATTAACCAGAAAGTCTTCTTTACTAAGGTCGATGTCGACTGTTTTTAGCTGAAAACTCTTGTGGTTTTCAAGTTCTTTTAAGAGACGAAGCAATAAGCCTTTTTGAAAATAATCAGAACCAATTTTTGAAGTAGCAAGTTCAAGTTGCATAGCGTCTAACAGGTTATTAAAGATATTATTCTTGACTGGAGTTGTTGGTGTAAATTCGATATAGCGACGTTTCCAATCGTCTTTTCCTAAAATATCATTTTGTAAGAATTGAAAGACTTTTCCTTGCTGTGATTCGAAGTGAGAGATTGGAGTAAGGAGATTGGCTAAAAATTTTTCTGAGATGTTGAGAAAAAGGACGTGTCCATTTTTGATGACATCGCTATGAGCGATTCGTCGGTTAAATAAGCAAGCTTGCCCAGCATGGTAGACATATTCTTTATCTTCGATTTTATTAATAATTGAGCCAGATAGAACATACAGTAACTCAAAGGAAGTATTTTGGTGTAGCTGATCGTAATTCTCAGCAATAAAATAATGGATTTTTTCTTCTTGAACATTGGTATAGAGAATTTTACCATTGATACCTTTTTTGTAAAAAAGAGCTAAAGGAGCTAAGTTTTCCAGTCTAGGAATGTTATCTGTTGTCATCTTTCCTTCTAGTTTTTGGAGTTCTTTTTGAGATAATTCGAACATTTGGGCTCCTTTCTAAGTCGATTTTTTGTAGTGAAACGTTTTCATAAAATCGGATAATTGTATTATAACACAAAAAAATTTTGGATAAAATACAAGTGAAATTGATAGAAGGAGTCAGATATGAGACAAAAAGTATCATTAAATTACTCATGGCAATTTCATCTTGGTGAGCTAGCAATGCCACCTAAGAAAATTGCCAAAAAAGCTTATGCTTTTGGCGGACTTACTGCTGGTTTACCTGATGAGGGACAAAATCGTCTTCCGATAAGCCCAGGTGGTGAGCATTTCTTGAAGTTAATCGCACAAGGAAATACTGAGATTGGCTTGCGAAATTTATGCTCAACAGATTTAGAAAGCCAGTTGGATGAATCTTGGTGTGAAGTGGATTTGCCATACGATTGGAAGGAGGCATTAGCCTATGAAGATAATCCAGAAAACCTAATGTCAGGCTCAAAACCAGAAGGTGTTGGCTATTATCGAAAACAATTCTCACTAACGCAGGATTGCTATAAAAATAAGCGTGTCGTGCTTCATTTTGATGGTGTAACGGGTGTCAGTGATATCTGGTTAAATGGTGCTTACCTAGGTTGTCATCAGAGTGCTTACGCTGCCTTTGATTTTGATGTGACTGAAATGCTTTATTATGGCGATGAAGGAGCTAATACCCTTTTAGTCAAAGCAGATACCAGTAGCGGAACAGAAGGCTGGTGGTATGAAGGAGCTGGTATCTACAAAGACGTTTACCTAGAAATGTTACCTAACTTGCATTTAAATAGCGATGATTTATATGTGTATACGAAATCATTGGAAAATGGCAGTGCTAAACTAGGAATTGAACTTTCTGTAACCAATAGTGGCGATGAAGTAGAAAGTATTACTCCTAAGCTAGCTATCGCTGGACAAGTATTAGAGCTTTGCGAAAAGGAAATTACTCCCTTACAAACAGTGTATTTTAGAGCGGAAATGACTTTAGAAGATGTTCGAACTTGGACACCTGAAACACCTAACTTGTATCAAGTAGATGTTCACATCTGTGATGATAGCTTAAGTAAGTCATTTGGAATTCGAACATTTGCTTATGATAATAAAGGCTTCTACCTAAATGGCAATCTCTATGAATTGCACGGTGTTTGTGAACATCAAGATTTTGCGGGTGTTGGAACAGCTTTGTCGAAAGATTTTATTGAATATAAGCTTAAAGTCATGAAAGAGATGGGGGTCAATGCTTATCGTAGTGCTCACCATTTTGCTTCAAAAGAATTGCTGGAAGTTTGTGACACCTTAGGAATCTTAGTTATCAACGAAAATCGTCTTCCTGAGGCTAGTTCATGGCGATTAGCTGATCTTGAAAAAATGGTTAAGAAATCCCGCATGAATGCTTCAGTAGCCTTTTGGTCTATCAGCAACGAAGAGTTGATTGGCAATACCAAATTTGGCAGTCGTAATGTTAAACGCTTTGCCCAACTTATCAAATCCATCGATTATGAACATTTATTGGTATCAGCTGAATTGTTAAGTCCAGAAGGATATGTCGATAACGATTATCTCAAGTATTTTGATGTTTTAGGGGTTAATTACCCAGAAGCTGGAGTGATGGGCTCAGGAGCTATGATTATCCACCAAAATCACCCAACTTTGCCAATGATGTCTACTGAAAATGCCTCTTATTTTTCTACAAGAGGAATCTATAAAGATAACGAAGACACCTGCCATTGCAATAATTTTGGTTCAATGTACTCAATGGTTTTGCCAGGAAAACGCCAGCCTGGGGACCCAGGTGTTGGAGGAACAGCTCATCCAGAAGAGGTGCTTAATTACCTCTCAACTCATCCTTACATGGGCGGTGTCTTTCTTTGGACTGCATTTGATTACTTTGGTGAGCCATCTCCATTTGCTTACCCTGCGATTAGTTCACAATTTGGTATTTGTGATTTAAATGGATTTCCGAAAGATTATTATTACTATTATAAAGCTCATTGGACCGATGCCCCAATGGTTCATTTGATGCCACACTGGAATAAAGAAGGTCTTGAAATCGATGAGCGTGGCTACACTCCTGTTCGCGTCTTTTCAAATGCCGAAGAAGTGGAGTTGTTTATCAATGGTATTAGACAAGGAAAACTTCAGCTAGATGACTGTCAGGCTAATTATAAGGTCCTTTATCAAAAAGGAGATATTAAAGTTTTAGCTTATCAAGATGGAAAAGTCGTTGCCACAGATTATCATGTGACCTCAGAAGAAGTAAGTAAACTTTCCGTCGAAAAGATTTATTTAGGTAATCGTTTTGCTTTATTTGCTATCTCAGCCTTAGACCAATATGACCATTTTGTCCCAATGGCCGATGATTCAATATCTATTAAAGGTGAAAAAGGGACAGTTGTGGCTTTAGGAAATGGTAATCCAAGCGATACCTCAGATTATCATTTGCAAGAAATTAGCCTATTTTCTGGGAAAGCAATGGCGATTGTTGCATTAGATGGAGAAGGCAAAGCAGAAATTTCCGTTAAATTAAAATCTGTGAAATAGACATAAAAGAGCTTAATAACGGATATAGAGAAAACGGTTACATATTTGTATACTATAATCACAAGTTAAAAATCAGAAAGGTAATACTACTATGAGTACTGCAAAAACAAAAATCGGTGTCGTCAGCATGGCTACTCTAGCTATGTCAGGTTCTGTAGCAGGATCTGCTATTGCAGCAATTTCAGCTGACTTTCCCAAAACTCCCATCTCTACTATTCAACTCCTTTCAACACTCCCTGGTTTAGGAGCTTTGATTATCACTCTCATTGCTGGTCAAATGGCAATGCGCATTTCAAAGAAAAACCTTGTTTTACTAGGTGTTGCTCTTGTTACAATTGGAGGATTAATTCCAGCATTTTGGAACAGTTCAATGATTGGGTTGTTGGCTTGTTCAGTAATTCTCGGAATGGGTGTTGGTTTTATTTCAACCACTAATCCAATGTTGCTATCACAATATTTCGATGGTGAAGAACGCTCATCGATGATGGGAATTAACACCGGAATGACATCACTTGGTTCAATGATTTTGATGGGTGTCGGTGGCGTTCTAGGTGGTCAAAACTGGCGCAACCTTTACTGGGTATTTGCTGTTGGTATCTTAGTTTTTCTTTTAGTTTTGTTCTGTTTGCCAAAAGATGAACCTGAAAAAGAAATGGTTACTTCAGATGGTAAGAAAGAGAAAGTATCAACGATTGCAGTTTTGAAAGATTTGAAAGCCCCTGTTTATATCATCATCTTCATTGCATTTCTTCTTGGAATTGCTTACACAGCCTATGCAGCAAACCTCTCAATCGTTGTAGCTGAACGAGGTGTTGGTGGTACTGCAATGACAGGTATCATCAATGCTGTTGGTACATTTGGTGGTATTTTTGCAGGATTTGGTCTAAAGTATATCCGTAAAGTAACTAAACCAAATACTCTTGCTTTTGGATTTGTCTTCTTATTGATTACTTTGCTTTTGACTTACTTTTTTGCTAATCCATTTGTCTTGATGATTGCAGCTGTATTTGCAGCAATGGCAATGGTAATGGTAATGGCGACTTGTCCATTTTTACTTTCAATGGTTTCCAAACCAGTTCAAATTCCAGTGGTTATGTCAGTTTATGCTTTTGTAAATGCTCTTAGCTCAGCTATTGCTCCTAAATTAATTGGTTGGCTTCAAGTGCCAGCAGGGGTGCCATCATTTATCTTTGCAGGTGTTGTTTCGATTATCGTTGCTATTGTTTTAATGATAACTCGTTTTGGTGAAAAAGTTGAAAGCGGCTCACTCATCCCTGATGAATGCGGCACAGCAGAAGAAGCTTTAGCCGATTAATTAAGGAGATAACTAGATGATTGATGAAAAAATATATATTTGGGGAGAAAAAATCCCTGGAAATAGTCCAAAAAGTAAAATGGATATTTTAGACGTTCACAAAAACTACACTACTCAGGATTTATTTGAAAAATACCCAGGTATTTGGGATAAATCTACATCAAAAATTGATGATATGTCTGGAAATGATACAATGGTCTATCGTCAAGAAATTGAAAATGGGCCAGCTCAACTAACTTATGAGGATAAACCTTTTCTCATCCCTTATCTGGTTGAGGGGAGTGACAAATGTGTCATCATTTGCCCTGGTGGGGCCTATTTAACGAAATCAATGATTGAAGAAGGAAAAGATGTTGCTGAATTTCTTAATCAGGCTGGAATCTCTGCTCTGGTTCTTTGGTACCGCACATATCCTTATCGTGCGCCACTGATGTTTTTAGATTGTCAACGTGCCATTAGATACGTGCGTTATTATGCTAAAAATTTTGGAATAAATCCTAATAAAATTGCAATAGTTGGCTTTTCTGCTGGAGGAAACTTGGTATCAGTGACCAACTTTATCATGCGTAATCAAACAATTATTATTGATGATTATCAACCAGATGAGATTGACAAAATGGATGCCTCGGTTGCTGGTTTAGCAGGAATTTATCCAGCAGTTGCCATAGCAGAAGATAAGATTATTGCAGCAATAGGTGGGAAGGACATTTATAACGATCCAACGAAACGTCAAAAATTCGCTGAAAACTACGATGTTTTTAGCCATATTCAGAAAGGTGATGCGCCCTTATTCTTGTGTGCAGCTATGGACGACGAGGTGGTTCCTGCACACCACTTGTTACGATTAATTCAAATTGCTCAAGATAGAAAAATTCCAGTTGAGTTACATCTTTTTCCGTATGGTGGTCATGGTTTTGGAGCATGTTTAGGTGAACAAATCCCACAATTTTATCATGATAGAAGTTTGGTTAGACAATGGAAAGATTTATTCGTAACATGGTTAAATCATTTATTTGAGGAAAAATAACAATTCTTAGTTCATGGTTTTTTCTGTAAATTTGATACGAATAATCTAATTCCTAGTTCTTGTCAAAACTGCAAGAGGTGCTAAAATAAAAATGTAAACATTTTCTAAAAAAGATAAAAAATAAATTTTAGGAGGATATGTTCATGTCAGACTTTTATGTTCCGTCAGTTAATTTAATTGGTTGTGGTGTTGTTAATGAAATTGGAAGTCATATTAGGGAATTAGGTTATAACAAAGCACTTTTGGTTACTGACCATTATATTGCTGGAAGTGATATTTTATCCAAAGTGACTGCACCATTAGAGAGTGAAAAGATTGACTATGTCATCTATAGTTAGGTTGATCCAAATCCAACAGTGAAGAATGTTGAAGAAGGTCTAGCTATCCTAAAAGAAAATGGCTGTGATTTCATTATCTCACTGGGAGGAGGCTCGCCACAAGATGCTGCTAGCAGCATTTCAATTTTAGCAACTAATGGTGGTCGCCCACAGGATTATGAAGGTGTTCATAAGTCAAAAGAAAAAGGTCTTCCAGTTGTAGCTATTAATACACCAGCGGGAACGTCAGCTGAAATTACGATTAATTATGTCATTACTGATGAAGAACGTAAGGTTAAAATGGTAATGGTTGATAAGAACAGCCTAGCTTTGATGTCAGTCAATGATCCAGAGTTAATGGTTTCAATGCCCAAATCTCTCACTGCAGCAACTGGTATGGATGCTTTGACACATGCTATTGAAGCCTTGGTTACACCAGGTGCGTACGGAGTAACTAAAAAACTTTCTATTGGAGCAATCGAGCTTATTAAAGAATTTTTGCCTCGAGCTGTTGAAAAAGGTGATGACATGGAAGCGCGTGAAGCCATGGTTAATGCGATTTTTCTTGGTGGCATGGCTTTTAACAATGCTGGTCTTGGTTACGTGCATGCCATGGCACATCAACTAGGTGCTGTTTACCATCTGCCACACGGCGTTTGCTGTGCCATGATTTTACCAATTGTAGAACGTGAAAATGCTAAACATGTCCCAGAAGCTTTTCGTGACGTTGCTAAAGGACTGGGGCTTCATATTGAAAATAAATCCGACCAAGAGTGTGCCAACTATGCTATTTTTGAAATCGAAAAATTATCAGCTGCTGTTGGCATTCCTAAAAAGTTAACAGAACTTGATATTAAGGAAGAAGAATTCGATTTTGAATTTCTCTCTAAAAATGCACTCCTTGATGCCTGTGCACCAGGTAATCCATTTATGCCAACTTTGGAAGAAACAATTGCGCTCTATAAGCAACTCTTTTAATTTTAATAATTAAATATGAAAAGAAATAAGCCACATAATCTCCTGTGGCTTATTTTTTAGCCAAAACACCTTTGCAAAAATGCAATAATGTATTTAGATAGTAGCTAAAAAATTTATTAAGGAGGCTAACTTGGATAAAACAACATTAAAGGATTTAGCAAAAGCAGAATTACATTGTCATTTGGAGGTTTCTATCTCGCTGGGGGTCATTCATCAATTGGCAGAAATGGCAAATATAACAGTGTCAGATAAAGAGCTGAAACAATTGGTGGTTGCGCCAGAAAATGCAGAATCTTTAATGGATTATTTCAAAACTTTTGATTTTGTTCGTCTACTTTTACAGACCAAAGAAGCGCTACATTTGGCAGCTTATGACGTTGCAAGACAAGCAGCACAAGAAAACGTGATTTATACTGAAATTCGTTTTGCGCCTGAAGTGTCAATGGATGAGGGATTGAGTGCTTCTGAGACGGTAGAAGTAGTGCTTGCTGGGCTCAAGCAAGCTGAAGAAGACTTTGGCATTGTCGCTAAAGTGCTCGTCTGTGGCATGAAGCAGTCGCCAAAAGAAGTGACGCGAGATATTTTTGAACATGTTGTTGAGTTAGCTGAAAAAGGTTTGTTTGGTTTTGATTTCGCGGGAAATGAATTGGACTTTCCACCTGCTCAATTGGCCGATTTGATTAAAGAAACACAAGCGCTAGGACTTCCAATGACTTTTCATGCTGGAGAATGTGGCTGTGCGCATTATATTACAGACTCTATCGCCCATGATATTAAGCGCATCGGGCATAGTACAGCTATTTACAATCAGCCTGAATTAATTCAAGAGTTCATCGAAAAAGGTGTTACAGCAGAGCTAGAGCTATGTTTAACAAGTAATTTACAGACAAAAGCCGCTAAATCATTGGATGAATTTCCATTTCTAGCTTTAAAAAATGCTGGTGCTAAAATTACGATTAATACGGATACCCGAACAGTTTCTGATACCAATTTAACCAAAGAATATACTCTTTTTGTCAAACACTTTGGGGTAAGTGTAGCTGATTTTCTAGCCTTTAATAAAAATGCTATCCAAGCTTCTTTCACAAATGAAGCCCAAAAAGCTGAATTATTATCAAAAATTGATAATTATATGAAACATTTCTGTAAAAATATGCTACAATAGTGGTAGTTTATGTTTGGAGGAAACTATGGCTTTAGTTAAGATTGTCTATGCCAGCATGACAGGAAACACTGAAGAAATTGCTGACATTGTAGGAAATAAATTTGAAGAACTTGGACACATTGTCGAAGTTGACGAATGCACAACTGTTGATGCAGCTGATTTTGAAGATGCTGATGTTGCTATCGTAGCATCATACACTTATGGCGATGGTGAATTGCCAGACGAAATCGTTGATTTCTACGAAGATCTTGCCGACGTTGATTTGTCAGATAAAATCTTTGGTGTTGTTGGTTCTGGTGATACTTTCTACGATTATTTCTGTAAAGCAGTTGATGAATTTGAAGCTCAATTTGCATTAACTGGTGCTACAAAAGGTGCTGATTCTATCAAGGTTGATTTGTCAGCTGATGATGAAGATATTCAAAAATTGGAAGCTTTTGCAGAAACAATTTCTGAAAAAGTAAATTAATCAAAAAAAGAGGTTGAACCTCTTTTTTTGTTGCCTAAATGCTGATAAAAGTTATTTTTATGTTAAAAAGCTGTATTTTAATACTTTTTATGTGAAAATCTTTGTCAAAGAAGGTATAATAATTAAATTAGCAGGGCTTTGATATTACTGAATTTTGAAGCTATTTAAGTAATTTTCTCTCTTTGCGGAGCCTGACTGATAAAGAAAGTTTTAGCTGGTCATATAAGGATGAAGTCTTGTTTAGAAATGAGGTTTTATATGGCAAAAAATAGAGAATACGATTATGGTTTTCACGATGATGTCAATCCGACCTATTCCACAGGTAAGGGGATGACAGAGGAAATTGTACGCAATATATCAAAGGTGAAAAATGAGCCTGATTGGATGCTTGAGTATCGCCTAAAAAGTTTGGAGTTGTTCCATAAACTCCCAATGCCTGATTGGGGGCCGGACCTTTCTGGAATTGATTTTGACGATGTTATTTATTTTCAAAAGTTATCCGACCGTCGTGCCAATAACTGGGATGATGTTCCTGACAAAATCAAGCAAACCTTTGAACGTCTTGGGATTCCAGAAGCGGAACGCCAATTTTTGTCAGGTGCAGTGGCACAGTATGAGTCTGAAGTGGTTTACCACAATATGAAAGATGAATTCAAGAAGCAAGGCATTATCTTTACAGATACAGACACAGCCTTGCAAGAATACCCTGACCTTTTCAAAAAATATTTTGGAAAAATCGTTTCTAATAGCGAGCATAAATTCGCTGCTTTAAACGGTGCTGTTTGGTCAGGTGGAACCTTTATTTACGTTCCTAAGGGCGTGCAATGTGACATTCCTGTTCAAACCTATTTCCGCATTAATGGTGAAAACGCTGGGCAATTCGAACGTAGTTTGATTATCGTAGATGAAGGTGCTTCCATTCAATACATCGAAGGCTGTACTGCGCCAAATTACACAACCAATAGTCTGCATGCGGCAACGGTTGAAATTATCGTTAAACGTGATGCAAGTTTCCGCTACACAACCATCCAAAACTGGTCTGACAATGTCTATAATCTTGTTACCGAACGTGGAACAGTTGAGGAAAACGGTATGTTAGAATGGATTGACGGTAACCTCGGAAGTAAGGTAAACATGAAATACCCATGTTCCATCTTAAACGGACCACACGCCCGAACATCAGTTCTATCTATGGCATTTGCAAATTATGGACAACATCTGGATGCGGGTTGTAAGGTATATCACAATGCTCCACACACTTCTTCAACCTTGATTTCTAAATCAGTTGCCAAAGACGGTGGTAAGACAGACTATCGTGGTTCTGTTTATTTTGGCAAAAATAGCGGTGGCTCAAAATCCCACATTGAATGTGATACGATTCTCATGGATGATTTATCAAGTTCAGATACAATTCCATTCAATGAAATTCACAATTCAAACGTGGCTTTGGAACATGAAGCTAAAGTTTCCAAAGTATCTGAGGACCAGTTGTACTACATGATGAGCCGAGGTATTTCAGAAGAAGAAGCAACAGCAATGATTGTCAACGGCTTTATGGAGCCAATTACGAAAGAATTACCAATGGAATACGCTGTTGAATTAAACAGTCTGATTACCATGAGCATGGAAGGTTCAGTTGGTTAATCAAATAAGATGCCTTAATCATTTTAGCTAACATGTTCAAAAAGCCTTCTACACATCATCTTGTCAAGTGAAAAAGTTTTCTTTATAATGGTAGCGGTATGAAAAAATTTAAGTACGGGTACGATGACCTACGCAAGATTTTAATAACGATTGGTGTTATTGCGGTAGTTAGCTATTTTGTGATTTACGTGATTGGGCATTGGGACATTATTGTCACTTTTTTGCAATCACGTTCTCAAGCTGAAATGAAAGCTATTCTGTCGCAATTGCGCTCAAAAACAATCCTCAATTTTGTTATTTTAATTTTGTTAACGGCGGTTACGGCTGCTATTCCATTTATGTCTAATGCTATCTTTGCGATATTTAACGGCGTTGTTTATGGTCCTGGTATCGGATTTTTGATGAACGTTTTTAGCAATATTTTGGGAAATTTTGTTTTTATCAAGATTCTTAAAATGATTGACATCACAGATAGTGAGAAAAAATTGAAAAATCGATTTGCTGGCATTGACGTACTTGAAAATACAGATTTTGGAATTATTTTAGGCTATATGATACCGATTATGCCAACGATTCTTGTCAATTATCATGTCGCTGAAACCAAGCTTTCTTGGCGTAAATTGCTTCTCTATATAACCATTGGAGTGGCTCCGAGCAGTTTCGTTTACGCGCTTGGTGGTGATGCGGTTGTTGCAGGTAATCTTAAACGTATCGTAGTGCTTTTGGTTATTGTTGCTGTTGTTTATTTAGTCGTTACTTATTTGAAGCGAAGAGGTAAAAAGAAAGCATAATATAAAAATGAGCTATTAGTTTAGAAAGGGCATCTTATTGATGAATTTAGATACTATCCGTCAGGAAATTGATCACGTTGATCAGGAGTTGGTCGCTTTATTGGAAAAACGCATGCAGTTGGTTAATCAAGTTGTTGCTTACAAGAAGTCTACAGGAAGACCTATTTTAGATACTAGCCGTGAAGACGCAGTGCTTCAAAAAGCAGCAAGTTGTGTCGAAGATAAAGCGTTTGAACAAACGATTGTTAACACATTTGCAGATATCATGAAAAATTCACGTGACTACCAAGCAAAACAACTTGACAATGATTGAGCTTGAGAGGTGTGAGAAGATGATAAAGAAACTGAAAGACAATGAAGATTATTCTTATCTGCTCTTGCTAAAATTAATGCTAGTTAGCATTGTTATCGGGCTTTTGATTGGTTTTGTTGATACCGTATTTGGTCGCGTGTTACTTTTTCTTAGCGATTTTCGAACAGAACATTTCAACTATCTTATCCCATTTTTAGGAATTATTGGGCTTTTAATTGTTTTTCTTTATCAAAAGGCAGATGAGCGAGTAAGTAAAGGAATGGGCTTAGTTTTTGCGATTGGTCAAAGCCAAGAAAAGGAAATTCCGCTTATTTTGGTTCCTCTAGTCACTTTGGCAACATGGTTGACACACCTTTTTGGAGGTAGTGCTGGACGAGAAGGCGTAGCGGTTCAACTAGGGGCGGCGATTGCTCATGGTTTTAGCCGTTTCTTTGATTTTGAAAATAACTCGCGCCTTTTTCTGCTTACAGGTATGGCAGCTGGTTTTGCAGGGCTTTTCCAAACGCCCATAGCAGCCGTTTTCTTTGCATTAGAGATTTTGGTGCTTGGCAAGTTGCAATTACAAGCTTTACTTCCAATGACTGTCGCTTCTTTTGTAGCAAGTGCGACTTCACACTCATTAGGATTGGAAAAATTTTCTCATCTAGTGAGTGCAGATTTGACACTTGATATGATGACTTTTTGCAAATTAGCTGTACTAGGCATTATCTTTGGCTTGGTTGGAAATCTTTTCGCAAAATTGTTGGCTATTGCTAAAGAAAAGGCTAAAGATGTCATGGATAATCCTTATTACCGTATCCTATTTGGGGGTATCTTATTAAGTCTGATTTTTTTGATATGCTATCATGGACGTTATTCAGGTTTGGGAACAAATTTGATTGAAGCAAGCTTTGCAGGTAAAGAAATTTATTTCTACGATTGGTTGCTCAAATTGCTTTTAACGGTAGCGACTTTGGCTATCGGTTTTCAAGGTGGCGAAGTGACACCACTCTTTGCGATTGGTGCATCTCTTGGAGTTGTTTTGGCAAATCTTTTTGGCTTACCTATTGAATTTGTCGCCGCAGCTGGTTATATCAGCGTATTTGGTAGTGCAACCAATACACTTATAGCCCCTATTTTTATTGGTGGTGAAGTATTTGGCTTTGCTAATTTACCATATTTTGTTGTGGTTATGATTTTTGCTTACAGCGTTAATCGAAAACATTCTATCTACGGCGGACAAGAAGTTCTGACATTTTAAATGATTTATCAACAGCGTTTGGGTAATGACTAAACTATGCTTTTAAAATTAAGTGTTTTTTATTAAAAATTCATCAAAAAAGTTGCGAGATATGGCTTTACACCACCAATGTTTTTTGTTAAAATATAAAAAGTGTGTAATGGACACACAAAAATACGGCTAATCCGCTGGGACAAGCACCTAATGATTAGTAAGATAGGAGAAAAAATAATGAATCCATTAATCCAAAGTTTGACTGAAAGTCAATTACGTACTGACATCCCTACATTCCACCCTGGTGATACTGTTCGTGTTCACGCGAAAGTTGTTGAAGGAAGCCGCGAACGTGTCCAAATTTTCGAAGGTGTGGTTATTTCACGTAAAGGTCAAGGGATCTCAGAAATGTACACAGTTCGTAAAATTTCAAGTGGTATCGGTGTTGAACGTACATTCCCACTTCACACTCCACGTGTAGAAAAAATCGAAGTTGTTCGTCATGGTAAAGTACGTCGTGCTAAACTTTACTACTTGCGTGCATTACAAGGTAAAGCTGCTCGTATTAAAGAAATCCGTCGTTAATTTTGACGATAACTATTCGTCGATAAAAATCTGTCCTTGTGACAGATTTTTTCATAGCTCCCCTTAGTTCAATGGATATAACAACTCCCTCCTAAGGAGTAGTTGCTGGTTCGATTCCGGCAGGGGAGATAGAAACTAGCTAAAAAGTTCTTGATTTCAGGGACTTTTTTGGTTTACAGAGCAGATAACCCCTGAATTATTTCGTCTTTTTTTCAAATCTTTCTTACAAAAATCAGTTGCTAATTTATTGAAAATAGGAAGTATAGCTTTTTAGTTTTTGCTGAAAATTTATTTTATTTTCACAAGCTTTTTTCCTCAATTTTGATTAAAAAATGATATAATTATTTTTGATCAGAAACGAAGGAAGTACAATGGCGAGAAAAAAATATTCTATTGATAGTCGGATTGATTATTCTGTAATTTTACCTGTCTTTTTCCTTTTGTTAATTGGCTTGGTGGCAATCTATATCGCAACCATAAATGATTACCCAAGCACGATTGCAAAAGTGATGACACAACAAGTGATTTGGATACTTTTAGGGTGCGGTGTGGCGTTCGTTGTCATGCTGTTTAGCACCGAATTTTTATGGAAAATAACGCCGTTCTTATACGGTCTTGGATTGATATTAATGGTGCTGCCGCTCATCTTTTATAGTCCAGAGTTGGTTGAGTCAACAGGGGCGAAAAACTGGGTTACAATCGGTTCGGTAACGTTATTTCAGCCCTCGGAATTTATGAAAGTGTCCTATATTTTGATGCTTGCCAGATGTTCCATTTGGTTTCGCCAAAAGTTCAAGGAAGATTCTTTGAAAAATGACTGGAAACTCCTTGGAATTTTTGCACTTATTACCTTACCTGTGATGGTGCTACTAGGGCTTCAAAAAGACTTAGGAACAGCAATGGTTTTCTCAGCGATTTTAGCTGGTTTGATTTTATTATCAGGGATTTCGTGGTGGATTATCCTTCCAGTTGTTATTATCGTTGCTCTTGCATTTGGGGGGTTCATGTTAATTTTCCTTTTGCCAAATGGGAAAGAATTCCTTTATGGTTTGGGAATGGATACTTACCAAATTAATCGTATTTCAGCTTGGCTAGACCCGTTTTCATATGCTAAAACGATTGCCTACCAACAAACACAAGGAATGGTTTCTATTGGTAGTGGTGGTCTTACTGGTAAAGGGTTCAATGTTGTTGATTTATCAGTGCCAGTTCGTGAGAGTGATATGATTTTCACCGTTATTGCTGAAGATTTTGGTTTTATTGGTAGTGCTGTTGTCATGGGATTGTATCTTTTGCTGATTTATCGTATGATTCGTGTAACTTTTGAATCAAATAACCGTTTCTATACTTACATTTCAACTGGTTTCATCATGATGATTTTGTTCCATATTTTTGAAAATATCGGAGCAGCAATTGGTATTTTGCCGTTAACAGGTATTCCTTTACCATTTATCTCACAAGGTGGCTCATCATTGATTACCAATTTGATTTGTGTCGGTCTGATTTTATCAATGAGTTATCAAAACAACCTACACCGTGAACAAGAAATTACAGAACATTTTAAAAGAAGTGACCGTTATTAATAAAAGTTGAGCGTTAGCTCGACTTTTTTCTTATATACTAACCTGTAAATTGATGCAGTATAGACTATAAAAAAACTTAAAAATATGATATAATAGAGCGTATGAATTACCATGATTATATGTGGGATTTGGGTGGAACGTTGCTTGATAATTATGAAATGTCTGCTCAAGCTTTCGTGAAAACTTTAGCGGAATTTGGACAATCTGCCTCGCATGATGAGGTTTATAACAAGCTAAAAGAGTCCACGGATGCTGCTATTGCACAATTTATCCCAAACGAACCTCAATTTTTAAAGGCGTACAAAAAATTGGAAGCCGAATATTTAAAAACGCCAGTTTTATTTGCAGGAGCACATGACGTTTTGCAGGCAATTGTTGCAAGTGGTGGACGAAATTTTTTAGTATCGCATCGTAACAAACAAGTCCTTGATATTTTAGAAAAAACTAATTTGTTGTCTTATTTTACGGAAGTAGTCACTTCAGAAAATGGCTTTTCTCGTAAACCGAGTCCAGAATCGATGTTGTATTTGAAAGAAAAATATGACATTAAAGAAGCACTGGTAATTGGAGATCGTGAGATTGATAGGAAGGCAGGTCAAGCTGCTGGCTTTGATACGTTATTAGTTGATGGAAAAAAATCCTTAATGGAGATAGTGAAGTAAATGACGGAAGAAAATAAAAATTTAGCAGAATTAGCGAAAGAGTATGACGCCAGTCAAATTCAAGTCTTAGAAGGGCTTGAAGCTGTTCGAATGCGTCCAGGTATGTACATTGGTTCAACGTCAAAAGAAGGCTTACACCATTTGGTATGGGAAATTGTCGATAACTCTATTGACGAAGCATTAGCTGGTTTTGCAACTCATATTGAAGTTTTTATTGAAAAAGATGATTCGATTACGGTTGTTGATGATGGGCGTGGTATTCCTGTTGATATTCAAGAAAAAACAGGTCGTCCCGCCGTTGAAACAGTCTTTACGATTTTGCACGCTGGAGGTAAATTCGGCGGTGGCGGCTACAAGGTTTCAGGTGGTTTACATGGTGTAGGGTCGTCTGTTGTTAACGCACTTTCAACACAATTAGATGTCTCTGTTCATCGTAACGGTAAAATTCATTATCAAGAATACCGTCGTGGACACGTTGTTAGTGATTTAGCTGTAATTGGTGATACCGACCGTCATGGAACGACTGTTCACTTTACTCCAGACCCAGAAATTTTCACTGAAACAACGGTTTTTGATTTTGATAAATTAGCCAAACGTATTCAAGAATTAGCCTTTTTGAACCGTGGCTTACGTATTTCAATTACTGATAAACGTGAAGGAATTGAGCAAGAAAAACATTACCATTACGAAGGTGGTATTTCAAGCTACGTTGAATTTATCAACGAAAATAAAGAAGCTATTTTTGAAAATCCAATCTATACTGATGGTGAATTAGACGGTGTTTCTGTTGAAGTAGCCATGCAATATACAACTAGTTATCATGAAACAGTGATGAGTTTCGCCAATAATATTCACACGCATGAAGGTGGTACGCATGAACAAGGTTTCCGTACAGCTCTAACACGTGTGATTAATGACTATGCTCGTCAGAATAAATTGCTAAAAGAAAAAGATGACAATTTAACTGGTGAGGATGTTCGTGAAGGGTTGACGGCAGTTATTTCTGTTAAACATCCAAATCCTCAATTTGAAGGACAAACGAAGACGAAACTTGGAAATTCCGAAGTTGTTAAAATTACAAATCGTTTATTTAGCGAAGCTTTCAGCCGTTTCTTATTAGAAAATCCACAGATTGCTAAGAAAATCGTTGAAAAAGGTATTCTGGCATCTAAAGCTCGTATCGCTGCTAAACGTGCACGCGAGGTAACACGTAAAAAATCAGGACTTGAAATTTCAAATCTTCCTGGTAAATTAGCTGACTGTTCTTCAAATGATGCAACTATGAATGAATTGTTCATCGTCGAAGGGGACTCTGCGGGTGGTTCTGCTAAATCAGGACGTGATCGTGAGCACCAAGCAATCTTACCAATTCGTGGTAAAATCTTGAACGTTGAAAAAGCTAGCATGGATAAAATTCTTGCTAACGAAGAAATTCGTAGTTTATTTACAGCTATGGGAACAGGTTTTGGTGCTGAATTTGATGTCTCAAAAGCGCGTTATCATAAGCTTGTTATCATGACTGATGCCGATGTTGACGGAGCCCATATTCGTACCTTGTTGTTAACGCTGATTTACCGTTTCATGCGTCCTGTTTTGGAAGCAGGGTATGTTTACATTGCTCAACCACCGATTTACGGTATCAAAGTTGGTAGTGAAATTAAAGAGTACATTCAACCAGGTGCCAATCAAGAAATTGAATTGCAAGAAGCTATGGCACGTCATAGTGTTGGACGTTCAAAACCAACGGTTCAACGTTACAAAGGTCTTGGAGAAATGGACGATCACCAACTTTGGGAAACAACAATGGATCCAGAGAATCGCTTAATGGCGAGAGTTTCTGTTGATGATGCCGCTGAAGCAGATAAGATTTTTGATATGCTTATGGGAGATAGGGTAGAGCCGCGTCGTGAGTTCATCGAAGAAAATGCGGTTTACAGTACGCTTGATATTTAATGAGAATATTGACGAAAAATTACTGCATACAATCTCTAAGTATGTTATAATCGTAATGTTATAGCTATTTTTTACGATAAAAAGACAATTTATAAGGAGTTTTAAATGTCGAGCGGAATTATATTACTGCTTGTAGCAATAGTTTTATTAGTAATTGTTGCTTACCTAGTTGGCGTTATTGTACGCAAGCGAAACGATTCATTGATTGCAAGTTTAGAAGAAAGAAAACAATCATTATTTGGCTTACCTGTGAATGAAGAAGTTGAGGCTGTTAAAAATCTTCATCTTATTGGACAAAGTCAGACAACATTTCGTGAATGGAATCAAAAATGGGTTGACCTTTCTTTAAATTCTTTTTCGGATATTGAAAATCATATTTTTGAAGCTGAAAATCTAAATGATAGTTTTAAATTCATTAGAGCAAAACACGAAATTGATAATGTCGAAAGCCAATTAAATTTAGTTGAAGAGGACATTAATTCGATTCGTGAAGCACTTGCTGTCTTGAAAGAACAAGAAGAAAAAAATAGTGCTCGTGTTAAACACGCTTTAGATTTGTACGAAACATTGCAAGCTTCTATTTCAGAAAAAGAGGATAATTTTGGCTCTACAATGTCTGAGATTGAAAAACAATTAAAAAACATTGAAGCTGAGTTTTCTCAATTTGTAACGCTTAATTCAACTGGTGACCCTGTTGAAGCGTCTGAAGTGCTTGATCGTGCAGAAGAACACACTATCGCACTTGGTCAGATTTCAGAACAAATTCCAGCGATTGTTGCAAAATTAGAGGATGATTTCCCAGACCAACTTGATGATTTAGAGCAAGGTTATCGTCGTCTGCTTGAGCAGAATTATCATTTTGCTGAAAAGAATATTGAAACACGTTTCCAAGAAGTTCGCGACTCTATTCGTGCCAATTCTTCTGAACTTGTTACGTTGGATTTAGACCGTGCCCGTGATGAAAATGAGCACATTCAAGAGAAAATCGATTCATTGTATGAATTGTTTGAACGCGAAATTGCTGCTCATAAGGCTGCGCTTAAAGATAGCAAGATTATTCCTGACTATTTGGTTCATGCTAAGGCAAATAATGAACAACTTGCTCATGAAATTAAACGTCTATCTCACAAGTACATTTTAAATGACAGTGAAAGTCTTAGCCTTCGTTCATTTACTAAAAATTTGGAAGAGATTGAAACGGAAGTGTTGCCAATCGTTGTCGCTTTTGAGACACAAGACAAGCCATTCTCTGAATTGCAAGTGACTTTTGACAGAACTTTAAAAACATTGGCTGCTGTCGAAGAAGGGCAAATGGAAGTCTTTGAACAAGTTAAGAATATTGAAGAAATCGAGACGATTGCTCGTCAAAGTTTGGAACAATATATTAATCGTTTACATATGATTAAACGTTATATGGAAAAACGTAATTTACCAGGTATTCCACAAGATTTTTTGAGCGCCTTCTTCACAACAAGTTCACAATTGGAAGTGTTAGTTGATGAACTTAGTCGCGGTCGTATCGATATTGAAGCTGTATCTCGTTTAACAGATGTTGCGACATCAGCTATTGCAAATCTTGAAAATGCTACTTATCAAGTGGTTCAAAATGCGACATTGACAGAACAATTATTGCAATACTCAAATCGTTACCGTAGTTTTGAACCAAGTGTGCAAAGTAGTTTTGAACACGCTTTGAAATTATTTGAAGTTGATAATGACTATCAAGCATCATTTGATGAAATTTCATACGCACTTGAAACGGTTGAACCAGGTGTCACAGATCGTTTCGTATCATCGTACGAAAAAACACGTGAACAAATTCGTTTTTAAGGCGACTGTGTTGACTGATACAATATAAAGGTTTGGAAAAATTGCCAAACCTTTTTTGATAACTAAAATGAGGCGTGACAATGAAAAAGATTGGTATGGTGGTGGCTGTTGAAATACAGTCAGTCGTGAGAAAATAGGCTGATAAGCTCAAAAGAGAAGATATCAGAGGGGCTAAAGTTTATTCGGTTACATTTGATGATAAAATTTTATATATTACACAGTCAGGTGCAGGAGAAATCAGAGCTGCTGCCTGTACGCAATTATTAATTAGCCTTTTTGATGTCGATTTAATTGTTAATTATGGTGTGGTCGGTGCTCTTACGGAAGAATTAAAGGTAACCAATATTTGTTTAGTTGAAAAGGTGATCCATTATGATATGGATACCTCAGCCGCTGACCATTGCGAAGTTGGGCGTTATTTGGAATATCAAGATATCTATTTGCCAACAACGAAGAAGTATGTGCAGTTGGTAAAAAATCATTACCCTTTTATTCGTCCAGTTATCTGCGCTTCTGGTGATAAATTTATTGCTGATGAGACAAAGAAACGTGTCTTAAATCATGACTTTAAGGCTGATATTTGTGATATGGAAAGTGCAGCAATTGTCTTGATTTGTGACCAGAATAACATTCTAAATCTTATCCTTAAAACGGTTTCGGACAGTATAACGGGTGGTGCGGCAGAATTTCGTTCATCTATTGAAAAAGCTGCAGATATTTGTCTAGAAATTTTAGACGATATTCTGAAAGAACTATAATTAATCAGAGATTCTTTGAAATTAGCCGGCGGCATAAAGCAAGTTTGAACTTAAAAATGCAAATTGAGGAACTTAAAAGAAGCATTAAAAAAGACTTTTTCAACCTAAATCAGCTAAAGTTGGCAGATTTTTTTGTATAAATATAAAAATCTTGATTTTAAGCTTGCTATTTTCAGAATTTTCTTGTAGAATATTTTTAAATATAAAAGTGTTGATAGAAAAAGCCTGAGACAACAGACAGAGAGTGCTTGGTGGTGAGAAAAGCGTGCAATCCTTAGGCGACACATTCTTGAGCGCGTGTGCGAACTCAGCTGATAGAGCTGACAGTAGTGCACGACGGGTGGTTCCACGTTACGGAGCAGAAGTCATGTACTTCATGAGAACAGTCTAGGCGACTAGCTGTTGAATTAGAGGTGGAACCACGTTTTTAACGTCCTTGCAATTTTTTTGCGAGGGCGTTTTTTGAATATCAGAAATAGAAAGGGCGTTATTATGACAACTATTAAAGGATTGAGAGATATTGAACCTTATGTAGCTGGTAGCCAGCCAAGCGGTGAAAATTTAATAAAATTGAATACAAATGAAAATGCTTATGGACCAAGTCCAAAAGTAGCAGAAGTGTTTTCACATTTTGACGTTCATCAATTGCGGAAATATTCAACTTTGGATCAAGAATCACTACGTGTTGTGCTTGCTAAGCAACATGGTCTTGATCCAAGTCAAATCATTGTTGGTAATGGGTCAGATGATGTTTTATCTATGGCATTTCTTGCATTTTTTAATAGTGATGAGCCTGTTCTATTTCCTGATTTGACTTATGGTTTTTACAAAGTTTGGGCTGATTTGTACCGCATTAATTACCATGAAGTGCCGTTAACTAGCGATTTTGAGATTGATGGTAATGATTATATTGCTGATAATGGTGGTGTTGTTCTGACGAATCCAAATGCACCGACTGGCATTTACAAATCTTTAGAGGCTATTGAGGCGATTATAAAGACTAATCAAGATGTGGTGGTTATTATTGACGAAGCTTATATTAACTTTGGTGGTGAAACAGCTCTGCCATTGCTCAAAAAATATGATAATGTCTTTATTACACGAACATTTTCAAAAGATGCTTCGCTTGCTGGTTTGCGAGTTGGCTATGGTATGGGAAGTCCAAAATTAATGTCGGTTATTAATGCCGTTAAAAATTCGGTCAATCCTTACAATGTTGATTTAATTGCTGAGAAATTAGCTGTGGCGGCTGTTGAATCATGGGATTATTACGAAGATACGTGTCAAAAAATTATAGCGACAAGAGATTGGTTTACTAAGGAATTACGAAACCTTGACTTCCCAGTTTTAGAATCAAAGACCAACTTTGTCTTAGCGGAATGTCCTCAAAATGATGCAGCGAATTTATTTGATTATTTGCAAGCTAAGAATATCTATGTTCGTTATTTTCCGAAAGTTGAACGTATCAAAAATCATTTGCGAATTTCAATCGGAACGCAGGCTGAAATGGAACGAGTGATTGAAGCGATTAAAGACTATCAGAAAGCCTAATTTTAATGATGTTAGGAGTTGACAAGATGAAAAAAACAACATTACCTGTGGGAATGCATGATAAGTTATTTAAACGTGCGCGTGTTACCTACAAAATAGAACGTGATATCAGTGATTTCTTGATGAGTCAGGGATTCAATCGAATTGAAACACCGACCTTGGAACATTTTGAAGTCTTTAGTGATACGATTACGAAAAATAATTACAATTTCTTTGATAAAAGTGGTGAATTGCTGACGCTTCGTCCTGATATTACCAGTCAGATTGGACGTGTCATTGCTTCGACGCAAGTTGAAACGCCGATTAAATTCTCCTATTCGGGCAAGGTTTTCAAATACAACGAAGAAATGCGTGGTTTGATGAATGAGCACACGCAAGCTGGTGTTGAGATTGTTGGTTTTCCAGCTAAGGAAGCTGTTTTTGAGGCAATCCAATCAGCCAAGGAAGCTCTTGATAGAGCGGATATTCCGTCTTATCAATTTGAATTTTCACATGCTGCGATTTTACAAACCATTTTTGAAACTTTGGCTTTGCCACAAGCAGTTGAAGAAACTTTGGCACAAGCGATTAAAGATAAAAATATCACTCAGTTAAATGAATTTACCCAAAAATATCCAAGTGAATTTGATGAGTTTTTGAAAAATTTGCCTTATCTTTTTGGAGAAAGTCATCAAGTTTTAGAAAGTGCGCGTGTACTTGTCAAGAATCAAGCGATTTTGGCTGCTTTAACAGATTTGGAAAACTTGCTCAATCAAGTATCTGAAATTTTACCAAAGAGCAACATTGATTTGGCACAAATTCCGACAATGCCGTATTATACTGGCGTGATGTTCAAAGTCTTTGGAGATAAGGTGCCAGACGCTTTTGCCTCAGGTGGGCGTTACGATAAACTTTTTGAACGTTTTGGGGCTAAAAAATTGACTGCGGTCGGTTGGGCAGTAGATATTGATGCCGTTTACCAAGCTGTACATGATAATTTAGAAGGAGGTGCCTAATGGAAAATCAAATTACGATTGCTTTAACCAAGGGACGTATTGAAAAAGATACGGTAAAACTTCTGGAAAAAGCGGGTTTTGACATGACGTTTATGGAAAATAAGGGACGTAATCTTATTTTTGAAAGCCCAGATAAAAAATTCCGTTTTTTGCTTGTCAAGGCACCTGATGTGACAACGTATGTGCGCCATGGTGTGGCTGACCTTGGCGTGGTCGGAAAGGACTTGTTGATTGAGCACCCAACAGGTTATCTTGAAATGCTTGATTTGAATTTTGGTTTATGTAAATTCTCAGTAGCTTCAACGGATTCTTATGACCCACATGACCATAAACGAAAACGAATTGCCACAAAATACCCAACCATTGCGACCGATTATTTCAATAAAAAAGGAGAAGATGTCGAAATCATTTCAATTCAAGGAAGTGTTGAGATTGCTCCTGTTATTGGTTTAGCGGACGCTATTGTTGATATTGTTGAGACTGGAAATACGCTAGTTGCTAACGGTCTTAAAGTTTATGAAGATATTTGCCGCATTTCGGCACGATTGATTGTGAACAAAGCGGCTTTGAAAAATAATCCTGAAATCATGCCATTTATTCAAAAATTGGAAAATATCGTTGGAAATGAGGAGGTAGCTTTTAAATGAAACGTTTAACAGGAACGGCAGAAGAAATTTCAAAAATTCTCTACCAAGAACAATTAGAATTAAGCAAAGAAAATCTTGATGTTGATGATGCGGTTCGTCAAATTTTAGAAGATGTCAAAGAAAATGGTGATAAAGCACTTAAAGCCTATTCCGAAAAATTTGACAAGATTACGCTTGATAATTTTGAAGTTGGTAAGGAGTTGGTTGACCAAGCGTTTGAGGAAATTGATGCCGAGGTTTTGGAAGCTCTCAAAAATGCCAAAGCGAATATTGAAAGTTATCACAAGCAACAGTTGGAAAAAGGATTTGAGGACCAACCAACTGAAGGCGTTGTTCGTGGGCAATTGATTCGTCCGATTGAGCGTGTTGGGGTTTATGTCCCAGGTGGAACTGCTGCTTATCCGTCATCTGTTTTGATGAATGTCATTCCAGCTAAGATTGCTGGTGTTAAAGAAATTATCATGATTACACCGCCACAAGCGCATTTCGAACCTGCGATTTTGGTGGCTGCTTCGTTAGCTGGTGTTGATAAGATTTATCAAATTGGTGGGGCTCAGGGTGTTGCTGCTTTGGCATATGGTACAGAAACAATTCCTCGTGTTGATAAGATTACTGGACCAGGAAATATTTTTGTTGCGACAGCTAAAAAACTCGTTTACGGTATTGTTGGTATTGACATGATTGCAGGTCCGTCTGAAATTGGTGTGATCGCAGATGACACAGCCAATCCAAAATACGTTGCAGCAGATTTGCTCTCACAAGCTGAGCATGATGTGCGTGCGCGTGCGATTTTGGTGACAAATTCAGCAGCGTTAGCGGATGCGGTTGAAAAGGAAATCGAAGAACAACTTAAAACCTTGCCACGTGAAGAAATTGCACGTGCTTCTGTTGAAAATAATGGTCGTATCATCATTGCAGATTCTGTTGAGGCAATGTTTGAATTGATGAACCAAGTGGCGCCAGAACATTTGGAAATTGCTATGGATAATGCTTATGATTATCTTGATGCGATTGAAAATGCGGGTTCTGTTTTCCTTGGGCATTTTACGAGTGAACCAATCGGTGATTATTACGCAGGGGCAAATCATATTTTGCCAACAACTAGCACAAGCCGTTTCTCATCAGCGCTAGGTGTGCATGATTTTGTCAAACGTATCCAGTATATGCAATATTCAAAAATTGCTGTGAATGCAGCTAGTCACGATATTACAACACTTGCTTATGCTGAAGGATTACAAGCTCATGCTAGAGCTATTGAGGTGCGTCATGACTAAGGTAAATGGATTATTGGTAATGGATGTGGACTCTACCCTCATTCAAGAAGAAGGAATTGATTTATTGGGTGAAGAAGCGGGTGTTGGTGAGAAGATTGCTGACATTACTGCGCGTGCCATGAATGGTGAACTTGATTTTAAACAAGCGTTAGATGAACGTGTCGGTTTATTGAAGGGCTTGCCAGAAAGCATTTTTGATAAGGTGCTTGCGCGCATGCATTTTACAAATGGTGCTGAAAAATTAGTGGCAGAATTGCATCGTCGTGGTTATAAAGTGGCTGTCGTGTCAGGCGGTTTCCATGAAACGGTTGATGTGTTGGCAAAACGTATCGGACTTGATTATGTCAAGGCTAACCGCTTAGAAGTTAAAGACGGTGTTTTGACAGGCAAGGTTCTTGGCGAGGTCGTCACTAAAGATGTCAAGAAAGCTAGCTTGATTGAGTGGGCAGCTGAAAATGGCTTAGAATTAAGTCAAACCATTGCTATGGGAGATGGTGCTAATGATTTGCCAATGATTAAAACAGCTGGTATTGGTATCGCTTTTTGTGCTAAGCCAGTTGTACGAAAAGAAGCGCCTTACCAAATCAACGAAGCAGATTTGTACAAAGTCATTGATATTTTAGATGGTAAAAACTAGTGACGTTACTTGCACAGAAAGAAAAGGATATTTTATGAGACAAGCAGAGATTGAACGTAATACCTTTGAAACAAAGATTAAGTTGAGCCTTAATTTAGATGCTCAAGAACCAGTAGAGATTGATACTGGTGTTGGTTTTTTTGACCATATGTTGACCCTTTTTGCAAGACATAGCCGTATTTCCCTTGTAGTAAAAGCAGATGGTGATTTGCATGTTGATAGTCACCATACGGTTGAAGATGTGGGAATTGTTTTAGGACAAGCTTTGAAAGAAGCCCTTGGCGATAAGGCTGGCATCAATCGTTATGGTACAGCTTTCGTTCCTATGGATGAAACGCTTGGTATGGCAAGTCTTGATTTATCAGGGCGTAGCTACCTTATTTTTGATTGTGAGTTTGATAATCCAAAACTTGGCAATTTTGATACAGAATTGGTTGAAGAATTTTTTCAAGCCTTGGCATTTAATGTTCAGATGAATTTGCATTTGAAGATTTTACACGGAAAAAATAATCACCATAAATCAGAAAGTCTTTTTAAGGCAACTGGTCGTGCTCTTCGCGAAGCAATTACCATTAACCCTGAAATCCATGGTGTTAATTCAACAAAAGGATTGCTTTAAAATACAGAGAAAGGAAATCAGCCATGACACGTCTCATTTAGTAGTGTGTGGAAGGCTTGAGAGCTGAGATATGATAATTGTGATTGATTATGATGCAGGTAATACTGCTAATGTGTTAAGAGCTTTACAGAAAATCGGTGTTCAGGCTGAATTGTCTAGTAATCGAGACAAGATTTTAGCTGCGGACGGTCTGATTTTGCCAGGGGTTGGTGCTTATCCTGCTGCCATGGCTGAGTTACAACAGCGTGGCCTGGTTTCTGCTATCAAGGAAGCAGTAGCTAAGGGAACGCCGTTACTGGGCATTTGTTTAGGAATGCAGGTCTTGACAGAGATTGGCTTGGAACACCAAGAAACACAAGGACTTGGCTTTATCCCAGGTGTTTGTCGTGAAATTCAAGCAACTAAGACTATGCCTGTTCCGCATATGGGATGGAATGATTTGACAGTGAAACAAGATAGTCCGTTAACAGCAGGGCTTGCTGGCAAATCCGTTTATTTTGTGCATAGCTATTTTACAGATGTTCCGAAAGAATACATTGATGTGACTGCTGATTATGGTATTGAAGTACCAGCCATGATTCACAAGGATAATGTTTACGGAGCGCAATTCCACCCTGAAAAATCAGGTGACGTCGGTTTAGGAATTCTTGAAAAATTTATTGCCCTTTGTGGTGACTAAGAATGATTTTAAGTTGCTTAGAGTAGCGTTTTATAAAGAAAAGGAGTTTATATGCAGATTCTTCCAGCGATTGATATTAAAGAAGGACAGGCAGTTCGTCTTTTTAAAGGTGATTTCAACCAAAAAACGGTTGTTAATCCAGATGTGCTTGGACAAGCAAAAATCTTTGCGCAAGCTGGCATTGAATTTATTCACGTTGTTGATTTGGACGGAGCGCTTGATGGGCGAGCAACGAATCGCGATTTAATTGCCAAGTTGAAGCAAGAATCAGGGCTTGGTGTCGAAGTTGGTGGCGGTATTCGTACCCTTGAGCAAATTGAAGATTACCTAGCAGTTGGTATTGACCGTGTGATTATCGGATCTATGGCAGTGAAAAATCCAGATTTTGTCAAGGCAGCTTTAGATAAATTTGGTAGTGATAAAATTGTGGTTGGTATTGATGCTAAAAATGGTTTTGTGGCAACTGAAGGTTGGCTAGAAACGAGTAATGTTGACTACATCAGCTTAGCTAAAGCCATGGAGAAAATGGGGGTGACCCTATTTGTCTATACAGATGTTGACCGTGATGGTACGCTAACAGGACCAAATTTTGAACATTATGAACGTTTAGTGGCTGAGATAACGACGGCTAAAGTTATTGCTTCTGGCGGCATTGCTGAGAAGAATGATTTGGTGAAATTGCAAGAAATTGGTGTTGCTGGGACAATCGTTGGTAAAGCTTATTATAACGGCAATATTAGCCTTGACGAATTGAAAGCTTTTGGAGGATAGCTTATGCTGAAAAAACGCATTATTCCTTGTCTTGATGTTAAAGATGGGCGCGTGGTTAAGGGGGTTAATTTTGTTAATTTAACAGATGTTGGTGACCCTGTTGATGCGGCGCGTGCTTATTATGAAGCTGGGTGTGATGAATTGGTGTTCTTGGACATTACCGCAACACATGAAAAACGTGATACAACTGTGGAAATGGTGAAGCGTGTGGCTGACCAAGTATTCATTCCTTTTACAGTTGGCGGTGGCATTCGCTCGGTTGAGGACATGAATAAAATGCTTAAAGCTGGTGCGGACAAGGTTGCGGTTAATTCTTCTGCGGTAGCCAATCCTCAACTCATCAAAGATTGTGCTGAAAAATTTGGCAATCAATGTGTGGTATCGGCTATTGATGCTCGTAAAGAAGCTGACGGCACTTGGCATGTTTATGTGGCAGGTGGGCGCAAGGATACTGGCATTGATTTGATTGAATGGGCAAAGGCTGTTGTCAGCCTTGGTGCAGGTGAGATTTTACTAACTAGCATGGATAAAGACGGCACGAAGTCAGGATTTGATTTGGATATGCTAAATGCTGTCGCTGATGTGGTTAATGTTCCAATCATTGCGTCTGGTGGTGCAGGAAATATTGACCATATGGTTGACGTTTTTGAAAAAACAACTGCAACAGGTGCGCTTGCCGCTTCCATTTTCCACTTTGGCGAAGTTTCAATTGCTGATACCAAAGCTGCCATGGCTGCTGCAGGAATTGAGGTGAGACAATGAGTGAAATAAAACTTGATTTTGCGAAACAAGATGGTCTTGTTCCCGTGATTGTGACGGATTACCAAACAGGACAAGTACTGATGTTAGCCTACATGAACGAAGAAGCGTATCACTTAACATTGGAAACCAAGCAAATGCACTACTGGAGCCGCTCACGTCAAGAAATCTGGCATAAAGGGGCAACTAGCGGTCATTATCAATACGTCAAATCAATCAAAACGGATTGCGACTGTGATACCTTATTGGTCGCTGTTAAGCAAGAGGGCGCTGCTTGTCATACGGGCGCTTACAGCTGTTTTTTCAATGACATTTTGTGATGATAGAAAGGATAAAGACATGCTAGAAACATTATATAAAGAAGCAATAGACCGTAAAGAAAATCCAAAGGAAGGCTCTTATACCAATTACCTTTTTGATAAAGGATTGGATAAAATTCTTAAAAAGGTTGGGGAAGAAGCGACAGAAGTTGTTATTGCAGCCAAAAATGCAGACAAAGATGAAATCGCCAATGAAACAGCAGATGTTCTGTACCATTTGGCAGTAATGTTGGTCGAAACTAGCGTTAGTATTGAAGATGTTGCTGCTGTTTTAAAAGCACGCCAAGGTAAGAAAAGTAATGTCCACGACCGACCAGAAATTACTAATTATTAAGCACTGCATTTGCATGTTTAACGATATAACCAAAGAAGCTGAGCCATGCTCGGTTTTTTTGTATTTTTCGAAGCAATCGATTGCATTTAAATTAAAACAACTTATATAATGTTTATTTTGAAGTCATGAATAATTCTAAAAAAATATTTACGAAAACGATTGCGCAAATTAAAAATATTTTGTATACTGAAATCGTAAAAAATCATTATGTTGAAAGATACGGAGGTTCTGTATGGAAAGGGAAAGTCGGCTCTTTTTTGGAGTGCTAGTTTAGCAAATATGTCTCCGCTGACCAAGTCAGCGCTGAAACGGCAACAGAATTGGTAACAAATCAATGGGAAATAGCAGAGCAAGCCAATGAAGTTGCACAAAGTAAGACTGATACCTTAGCTGACATGCAAGCTGAGGTTGAAAATACTGAATTAACCATTAGTGAAGATGATACCTAAACTGTTGTGACTGAAACTGATATGGATATTACTCTATCAGATTTCAATGAACTTGGATTTCTCTTACTAGATGAGTCTAAGGAGGGCGATGATGCCAAAATTCAGCCAGACAATTATAGCTTTAAAGATTTAGCTAATCACACACAAATTTTTTTGAAAGACGAGGATAAGACAATTTACACGAATCCATATTTTGTAAGCACTATTCGTTTGATATCAGTTCAGCAAACAAGTCCGACAGAGTTTGTTGCTATTATTAGCAATTTAGCTGACGCTGATAAGGATGAGTTATTTGAAAATGTTAAGGTAACTGATAAAGATGGTAATCTGATGACTATTTCTGACTTTGTATTGAATCCTGAAACTAATCAGTTAACGATTATTGGTGATTTTTCACAACTTTTAGCACCATACACGGTTAGTTATGCTGGTGATGACTATCAAGCTAAGACCAATTGGCAATATACAGATTCTCTTTATGCCTATGATGGTGAGTTAGGCGCGCGTGTGTCAGAAGAAGGAGTGCGTGTTGATTTGACTGTTTGGTCACCAAGTGCAGATAGTGTTTCGGTGGTTCTTTATGATAAAGATGACCAAACTAAGGTTGTTGGAAAGATTGCTATGGTTAAAGGTGATAAGGGCCAATGGTCAGCAGCTTTGACGCAAGAATCGGGTCTTGGTGTTTCTGATTATCGTGGTTATTATTATCATTATGAAATCACACGTGGAGATGAAACGGTTCTCGCACTTGACCCTTATGCCAAATCATTAGCGGAATGGAATAGTGATTTGATTGGAACTGACCCGTCATACAAGGTAGCAAAAGCTGCGATTGTGGATACTAGTACAATTGGCAATCAAGAATTGACCTACTCTGATATTAGCGGATACACGGATCGTGAAGATGCTATTATTTACGAAGCACACGTTCGTGATTTCACATCAGATATCGCTATTTCAGATGAACTTCAACATCAATTTGGGACTTTTGCAGCCTTTGTTGAAAAAATAGATTACCTTCAAGAGCTTGACGTGACGCATATTCAACTTTTGCCAGTGATGAGCTATTATTATGTCAATGAATTGGCGAATGCTGAGCGTTTGACGGACTATGCTTCTAGCAATACGAATTATAACTGGGGATATGACCCACAGAGCTACTTTGCTTTGACAGGAATGTATTCAGAAGACCCAACTAACCCAGCAAAACGCATTGAGGAATTCAAGAATTTGATTGCTGAAATCCATAAACGTGGGATGGGTGTTATTCTTGATGTGGTTTACAATCACACAGCTGACCTTGCTATTCTTGAAGCTTTGGAGCCAAATTATTATCATTTTATGGAAGCTGATGGAACAGTTAAAACAAGCTTTGGTGGCGGTCGCCCAGGAACAACGCATTATATGACAAGACGTTTGGTGCTTGATTCAATTGCTTATTGGGTTGATGAGTTCAAAGTTGACGGTTTCCGTTTTGATATGATGGGAGATTTGGATGCCGAAACGGTGCAAATGGCATATGATACGGCTAAAGCACTGAATCCGAATATTATCATGCTTGGCGAGGGCTGGATTTCTTATGCTGGAGATGCTAATGATAGCCGACAACCAGCAGACCAGACTTGGATGTCACAAACTGATAGCGTCGCTTCTTTCTCTGATGACATTCGTAACCTCCTCAAATCAGGTTATCCAAGTGAAGGAGCGGCAGCATTTATTACAGGTGGCGCAAAAGATTTGCAAACACTCTTTAATAATATTAAAGCTCAGCCAAGTAATTTCACCGCAGATGACCCAGGTGATGTGATTCAATACATTGCTGCTCATGACAATTTAACGCTTCATGATGTGATTGCAAAATCCATTCAAAAAGACCCAGCTGTTGCTGAAAATGAAGCAGAAATCCAACGTCGTTTGCGTTTAGGAAACCTTATTGTCTTGACATCCCAAGGAACTGCCTTTATTCATTCTGGTCAAGAGTACGGTCGTACGAAACAATTCCTTGACGAGGATTACAAGACACCAGTTTCAGCAGATAAAGTGCCAGCAAAATCTGATTTGTTGACCAATGCTGACGGCACACCGTTTGAATACCCATATTTCATCAGTGATTCTTATGATTCGACAGATGCGATTAATCATTTTGATTGGGCTAAAGCCACAGATAGCGAAGCTTACCCAGAAAATACGCAAAGCCAGACTTATACAAAAGGTTTGATTGCCATTCGCCGCTCAACAGATGCTTTTACGCTTAAAACCAAAGAAGAAGTTGACCGCAATGTGAGCTTGATAACCATTCCAAATGAAAATGGTGTTGGGCAAGAAGATTTGATTATTGCTTATCAAACAATTGCTAGCAATGGCGATATTTACGCTGTTTTTATCAATGCAGATACCGTGGCGCGTGATTTTGTATTGACAGATGATTACCGAAATCTCCTATCAGCTGAAATCATTGCAGATGGTAAGCAAGCAGGAGTAGAAGCGATAGAAAATCCAAGCGGTGTCACAATGACTGAAACAGGATTAACCCTCGAGCCACTAACAGCTACCATTTTACGTTTGAAAAAAGCTAGCGCTGAAACGGAACGCACGCTTTATGATGAAGCAAGTGGTGTTAGCGTTATTTTAGGAGCAGGTGAACGTGATGACATTAAGAAAATCAAGGTAAGTCACCAAGAAACAAATGATGTCAAAACACCAGAAGTTCTAAAAGGAACAGATTACGATTTGTTTGATATTCAGCCAACTGACGATTTTGGAAATGTCTTAGCCATTACAAAAACAGTGCGAGTTATTTTACCAATTGATGCTGGCAAGACTGTTGCTCAAGTCTTTTATCTCCCAGAAAATGGACAACCACAGTCACTAGTATTTGAAGAAATCAGCCGTACTGTGGCAGGGCAAACATTGAAATTTGTCATCTTTGATACGGAACATTTTAGTCAATACGGCATTATTTATGCTCAAGAAGCTGCTCAATCATCAGATATGGCAACACAAACCTCAGCTGAAACTGGCGTGACACCTGATGATCAAGCACAAGCTTCTGTCGTGGAAACGACAACTACACCTATCACAGTAGATGCCAATCTTGAAACACTAACAGCTACTGATACTGCTGAAATTTTACCAGCGACAGGTGAAAAAGATGGCACACTTCTTACCTTTGCAGGTGTTTTAAGCCTAGCAAGCATAGCTTTGCTCGAACTCAAACGCCGCAAAAAATCAGAATAACTTACAGTAGGCACAAAAAGAGAGGCTAGGGATAAAATCCTAGCCTCTTAATCATCTAAAAATAATGTTTCTATCAGTAAGCGGTGTCGTGGAACGACTGGGTGTGTTTCTAAAAATGCTTTTAACTTTTCTTTTGCCACCCATTGGTACGAAATGGTTTCGCTATTTTGGAGAGTTATGGTATCTTTGGGAGAATTTACCAGAGCAAGGTAGCTATCCATGATGCAATTGTCATCTTTGTAAACAGTCCTTTTTGAAAATGTTAATTCAACTGGTAGAAGCCCAGTTTCTTCCAGCAACTCACGTCGAACAGCTTGTTTAGAATCCTCACCATAAAGAGCAGAGCCACCTGCACTAGCTTCAAAAAATCCTGGAAAAGCCTCTTTTTCTAAATGTCTTTGCACAAACAAAATATCATTGTCAACATGTTGCACCAAACAATCTACTGCCAAGTGGTACAAATCATCAGGAATTGACTGACCACGCGTTAAGATACGACCTGTTTTTTGCCCATTTGCTAAATAAGCATCCCATTTTTCCATGTTTTTCTAACCTCTTTCGTTCAAAAAATTATATAATAGTATATATAGTAACATATGAAGGGGAGTTGGTACCATGCACATATTGATAGCACCCGATTCATTTAAGGAAAGTTTATCTGCCCTCGATGCGGCAAAAGCCATTCAAAGGGGATTAAAAAAAGCACTGCCAAATGCGACTTTTGACTTAATGCCGATTGGCGATGGTGGCGAAGGAACCTTGGAGACCTTAACTGATGGTTTGCACCTAAGGCGTGATAGCCATATTGTTACGGGAGCATTAGGTCAGCCTGTGGAAGCTCACTATGCGACCAATGGTCAATTAGCTGTTTTTGAAATGGCTGACATATGTGGCTTGGAAAAAGTTCCACTTGATAAGCGCAATCCGCTAACATTAACGACAAAAGGTGTCGGTGAAATGATTGGACATCTTGTTGACCTTGGTACCAAAGAAATCATGATTGGTGTTGGCGGCAGTTCCACTAATGATGGTGGTATTGGAATGGCAGCAGGATTAGGCTATCGTTTCTTTGACGAGTCTGGTCAAGAAGTTGCTGCAGTTGGTGATAATCTTGGAAACATCACAACGATTTCCTATGAAGATTACCATTGGGATTTATCACAAGTTGAGCTAACAATTATTACTGACGTTACCAATCCACTATGCGGTCCTAATGGCGCAACCTACGTTTTTGGTGGACAAAAAGGACTTGCAAACGAAAAATTCGCAAGTGTTGATAAGGATATGGAGCAATTTTACCAAAGCTTTTTCCCAGTAATCCTTGATTTAGCGGGAGCAGGAGCAGGTGGCGGAATGGCAGCAGGGCTAGCTGCGTTTACTGGCGGACGAATTATCTCTGGTATCGACGCAGTTCTTGATATGCTCAACTTTGACCGTCGAGTCCAAGTTGCGGATGTCGTCATTGTTGGTGAGGGACGCATGGATAAACAAAGTTTGTCTGGGAAAGCCCCTGTTGGCGTTGCTAGTCGTACGCCAAGAGGCAAATTAGTCATTGCCATTTGCGGTAGCTTAAAAGATGATTTGCCAGACTTTCCAGCTGCTAATATTCAAGCAGCTTTTCCGATTATATCAGGCGTCGATTCTTTGGAAAATACGCTAGCGCAGGCTCCTCAAAATCTAGAACGCACCGCCCAAAATATTGGCAATCTACTAGCCTTTACCAAACGTTAATCTTTATTGAATAATTTTGACCAGAAGCCCTTTTTAGGGGCTTCTTTTGGTTTGTCATGTGTTTGTGGAAAACGCACTGCTAACAGTGGATTGTCAACATTTTCAGCTTGATTCGAATGAACGATAATCCCATAAGGTGAATGCGCATTTTTTTCATCAACGATTGTTGCTTGAATTTCAAGATTTTGCGCTATTTTCATATAGTAACATTGGTCGGCGACCGCCAATTTTGGTGAAATTTTGACAAATAACATGTCATAATCACTCGCTAAATGTTTTAAAATGTCCTCGAAACGTGCTTTAGTATCTTCCAAACGACTGTCATCAAGCAGTATTGACAAGACCACACGTTCAGCAAATGTTCCAAAATAGCGTCGTTGTTCATCAGGATTAAGTCGATTTTCCCCTGCAGCAGCATGTAAAACTTTACTTTCTAAATCACTCATACTATTTAACCTCGATTATTTCTTAACTTCATTATAAGTTAAATTTACTAAACTGTCATTTCTCAGCCGTAAGCGCATAAAGTATTTTGAAAAAAGGGCATGAAAGTTAAATTGGTTTTTCAAAATTTCTCGTTTTTATTTGCCTAAGTGGCGATATTATGGTATTATTTTAGTGTAAAAATATTAAAAACTCATAAGGAGAGTAACATAATGTCAATTATTACTGATGTTTACGCTCGCGAAGTCCTTGACTCACGCGGTAACCCAACACTTGAAGTAGAAGTTTACACTGAATCAGGTGCATTCGGACGTGGTATGGTTCCTTCTGGAGCTTCTACTGGTGAACACGAAGCAGTTGAACTTCGTGACGGAGACAAATCTCGTTACAACGGTCTTGGTACTCAAAAAGCTGTTGACAACGTTAACAACATCATCGCTGAAGCAATCATCGGTTTCGATGTTCGTGACCAACAAGCTATTGACCGTGCAATGATCGCTCTTGATGGTACTCCAAACAAAGGTAAACTCGGTGCAAATGCTATCCTTGGTGTTTCTATTGCCGTAGCTCGTGCAGCAGCAGACTACCTTGAAGTTCCACTTTACAACTACCTTGGTGGTTTCAACACTAAAGTTCTTCCAACTCCAATGATGAACATCATCAATGGTGGTTCTCACTCAGACGCTCCAATCGCTTTCCAAGAATTCATGATCTTACCTGCTGGTGCACCTACATTCAAAGAAGCTCTTCGTTGGGGTGCTGAAATCTTCCACACTCTTAAGAAAATCCTTAAAGAACGTGGTCTTGAAACAGCTGTTGGTGACGAAGGTGGATTTGCTCCTAAATTTGACGGAACTGAAGATGCCGTAGAAACAATCATCAAAGCTATCGAAACTGCTGGTTACAAACCAGGTGAAGATGTATTCCTTGGATTTGACTGTGCTTCATCAGAATTCTACGATAACGGAATCTATGACTACACTAAATTCGAAGGTGAAGGCGCAGCTAAACGTACTGCTTCAGAACAAATCGATTACATTGAAGAATTGGTTAACAAATACCCAATCATCACAATCGAAGATGCAATGGACGAAAACGACTGGGACGGATGGAAAGAACTTACTAAACGTCTTGGTAAACGTGTTCAATTGGTCGGTGATGACTTCTTCGTAACTAACACTTCATACCTTGAACGTGGTATCAAAGAAGAAGCTGCTAACTCAATTCTTATCAAAGTTAACCAAATCGGTACTTTGACTGAAACATTCGAAGCTATCGAAATGGCTAAAGAAGCTGGTTACACTGCCGTTGTATCACACCGTTCAGGTGAAACTGAAGATTCAACAATCGCTGACATCGCAGTTGCAACTAACGCTGGTCAAATTAAAACTGGTTCACTTTCACGTACTGACCGTATCGCTAAATACAACCAATTGCTTCGTATCGAAGACCAACTTGGTGAAGTAGCTGAATACCGTGGATTGAAATCATTCTACAACTTGAAAAAATAATCAGCTTACTGATTGAGAGGGTGTAAACCCTTGATATGAAAGCATTCTAGGCTCACTCCTAGAGTGCTTTTTTTGATTTTGTTACCCTTTTTGTTCCCCTTTGACATTTTTTGTATAGTAAAAGGGTGACCCTAAAGTGTCATACCCTTATAAACTATTAATAGCATTTTCAAATATTGAAGCTGATTTTTGAGCTCCTTCTTTAGTTGCGTGAACATATGTATTAAGTGTCATTGAGATATCACTATGACCTAGGCGGTGTTGTAAGTCTTTTGGCTGAATACCAGCGTAAAGCATGATAGTAGCGTGTGTATGGCGTAAACCATGGAAAGATACATTAGTTACACCAGCGTTTTTAAAGTGTTTATCTAGTCTTCTTCTTAGATTGCAAGCATAAGCGTATTTTTCTGTAAAAACAGAGAAGACAACTTTTTCAGACCGCCCAAGTTGCCATGATTGGACTTGTTGCCGGTTTTTATATTGCTTAAGCATGAGTATAGTTGCCTTATCAATTGAGATATCCCTATAACCCGCCTTAGATTTAGGGGGATTTACTTCTTGATATCGGTTAAGTGTTTTATTAACGCTGACTACACCACTTTCTAAGTCAATATCAGACCATTCAAGGGCTAAAGCTTCGCTGATACGTAAACCAGTAGCAAGTAAGAACGTATATAAAACAAAGTCAAATAGGCTTTCATAGTCTGATTGGTCTAGCGTATTTAGATAATTTAAGAACTGTTTCAATTCTTGTCTATCTAAAAACTTAATTTTAGTTTTTTCTTTTTGTTTTTTACGTGGAACAATAACGTCCCTAGCAGGATTGTGTTGTATTAGTTGCATAGCGACGCCATATTGAAGTATTCGGCTATTGACATTGTGAAGTAGGTTGTAGTTTGCGTATGCTCCTTTAACGCCCTTGTTTGCCCTATCAGCCCATTTGTTTACTTGTTGCTGAATAATAGGTGTTGTTAGCTTATCAAGCTTATAATCGCCGAATACAGGCAAAATATGCACTTTTAACAGCCCCTTAGTAGATTGTTGGGTGTTTGGTTTAACTGTATTCTTGTAACTATCCCACCAGAGAGAAGCAAGCTCTTTGTAGGTCTTTATGGTAGTCTTGGTTTTGGTTGTATAACCGTTATTGATAAATTCGTTAACCGCCTCACGGGCTTTTGTTTTAACGCCTTTTTTGGTAGAAGCAGTAATGTTTTTACGTGCTTTCTTTCCTGTTAGTCTATCTGTTCCAAGGTAAACGTTAGCACGATAGACAATAGTTCCGTTTTTCTTTTTAACTTCTTTGATATTCATGTATAAACCTTTCCATCAGCAGGCAAGCTATTATTAAAAAGGTTTTAGGTTTTACATGTAAGAATGTCGGGATAGCGGGTTAGAAATACTGGAAAATCCTAGTATATGGCGTAACAAAACGGTACTCCATACCAGAAAAATATTGGAAAATAGTGGATTTTCTATATAGATTTGAATTTAGTGTTTTTTAGTATTTTTAATACTGGAATTAAGCTATTTTTTTAAAAAACGGGCTAACAGAAGGTCTAACAATGTTAGGTCGTTTTCGTCTAATTTGTCGATTTTTTCTTTTAGTAAGTTACGCCAATCGGTAGAGGTAAACTCTTTTTTAGTATTCAAATTATCGCCCGGGAGAATTTCAGAAAGATTGTCTAGTAACTTTCGCCCCGTTTCTTTTGAGATAGCACCTTTGTTTTTGTTTCCTTCTTGTACAGCTTCTTTTAAGGTTTCATTGAATTCACTATAGCCTAAAAGGTAAGCAACACTAACACCAAAATAGTTTGCTAACTGTTGGGCTTTATCTGATTTTGGAACACGTTCTCCTCTTTCCCAACGTGAAATAGTCAATTTTGTAACATTTATTTTTTCTGCTAACTCTTCTTGGGTCAGCTTTTTCTTTTTTCTTAGTTCTTTTATTCTATTGTTCATACTTATTTCCTCTTAGTGAGATTATAACATTTTATAAAGAAAAAGTAACCAAAAATATATTTTTGGTTACTTTTTCGTTGACAAATAATCCAAAAGGATATAAAATGTATTTAAGTTATCCGAACGGATATTTAGAAAGGAGTTAAAAAATGCTTATCACCTCGCAACAAGCAAAAGCTATCAGACGCAAACAAGCGGACAAGCAACTTACTGCAAAACAGGCAAGTGTTGAAATTGGTGTAGTACCAGTTACATACCGTAAGTTATGCAACGGTGGCGAAGTCAAGCCTAGCATTTATCAAAAAGCTATGGAATGGCTAGTAGAAGACTACTAAAAAACACGTACCTAAAAAGATACGTGAGAGCAACAAAAAAGGCTTAACAGTTTGGTCGCTAGCAAGCCTTTCAGGAAATAAAACTAAAACAAAATTAATAAAGCAGGCAAGCTATTATTAAAAGGGTTTTAGCAAAGTTTTTTATGCTTGAATTATAACAAATTCGGGCGTTTGTGTCCATACGGAGAGCGGAAACTCTTAAAACTAACAAGGAAGTATACAAGAAAAAACATTAAAAGGCGACAAGGAGAAATAAAAATGGAACAAGAAAATCAAAAAATTTATTTAACAGCAGATACCTTAAAAGAACTTGGAAGCGACTTAACCGACATCATGAATAGATTAGAAATGACTAACCATGTTATCGAGGGGTTAGAGTTTGCTTGGGGTAAGGATAGAACGACATTCGATTGGGTAGCTAAGAAGTTTTTATCAACTACTTATGAGCAAAACCAAAGACTTTATAAGGTGTTAAACGAAGTGGCTTTTGCACTATTAGAGTGTGACAATGAAAAAGAGCTAAAGGAGATAAAATCATGATATACCAAGAAATCAATTTACCAATTTGGGGGCAGTTAGTCATCATGGTTTTACTTATCCTAATTGGCATTGAAATAGCCAAAATCAAGCCTGTAGAAGCTCCAAAAGAGGTTAAGGAACAAATACCTGACAACCATGTTAAAGAACGATATGGGGCTTATATCCAACTTAGAGGACGTTATTACAATTAAGGAGGCATGACATGAAATTATATCACTATTCACAATTTACTGAATCGGTTACACTAAACTAGACAGAATTTATAAAGTGTTCTACACTAAAGAAAACAGGAGAACAGATATGTCTAG